>ERZ773194.77-NODE-77-length-127645-cov-7.444314_pt1 | contig 127645 bp, 121 predicted proteins | sample MGYA00511240_ERZ773194 | MGnify/ENA primary metagenome ERZ773194 (study PRJEB29015, sample SAMEA2737774) | human gut metagenome | biome: human gut; feature: human-associated habitat; material: faeces | place: China | collected 2012 ... | reverse complement strand
TAAGTATATCTTGTATATTTGCGCAAAGAAAGGAAATTGAAAATGACTGAACAGATAGTATTAGGACCATACAAAGGGTATAAAGCGGCAATTTATTGGTCTGCGGAAGATAAAGTGTTTTTGGGACATGTAAACATTGAGCAGGACTATTTGCCGATTATGGGCTACACCAAAAAGGAAGCAGAAGCAGATTTTTATTTAACAATAATGGACTATTTAGCTTTTTGTAAAAGAGTAGGAAAAATTCCCGAAAAACCAATACCGCTTATTCAGCAAGACATGCTTTTTATTGGGCAAACAAAAAATGGTTTTAGCGAGATTAAAGTGAAGAGGCAATTACAAGAAGACTAGAAGTGTTAGGAGGAATAAATATGAATATATCAGAAAAACTTAGAGCATATGCTGATGTATACAAAACGCCACCGTTCGGAAGAGAAGTTGAAGGAACGGTAGAGATATTAGAAGAAGCAGCAGAAAGATTGGATAATGCGAACAAAAGAGATACTGTTCTCAAAAGATGTATTTGTGAATATGGGGCTCCGGCTCAGGTCGATATGTGTATCGAGGAGATGTCAGAACTGACAAAAGCATTACTTAAATACAGGAGGAAATCTGCTCTTGTTAAAGGCAAAAATGTAAATCCTACATCTGAAGTCATCAATTTAAATAAATCAAGAGATGACATTATTGACGAATTGGCAGATGTAAAAATCATGTGCCGCCAGATGGAACTGCTTTTTCAAGTCGAGGATGCGGTTGAGAGGAGGATGGATTTCAAAATCAATAGGCAGATTGGCAGACTGGAGGCTTCAAAATGAGTAATGGAGAAATGATATTATCAATATTTCCTAATGCAGAAGTTAAATTTTGTAAAAATTTATCTGATATGAGAACAGTTAGTGTCAAAATTAAAGATGATTTTTACGGCGGCATATATTCAGAACATGTATTTAGTAGAGAATGGTGGGAAAGTGAATATCAGAAAGAAGAATAATATGTATGAAGTGAGCAAATGGAGGGATACAAATGTATTACATTGAAATTAAGGATTTGGCGGCAAATGCTTTGATAGAGTCAATGCGTAGAGCGGAAAAAACATTTTTGACTTATAAAGAAATAGAAAATTATGGTTCAAGAGTTGTTGAAATTTTAAAAGAAAAGGGCGAAAAAGCGGTTTTGATTTTGTCCAGAGAAAGTACAAATGCTTTATTTAGAAATTATTCAGATTTTTTCCAAGAAAAAAACGTTAACGGAGAAATGGGTATTGAATTAAAGGAAGAGGTTACTTTGGAAAATTTAATAAACCAATTTAGAGGATATTTGGCTTTAGATGTTTTGATGGCATTTGTAAATGAAAATTCTGTTCAGGCATTGGGGGTATAGTAAATATTGAAAAAGCATAAAGCGCATAACATAATCTTTTTGGATATAGATGGAGTGCTTAATTCTTTTCCCTACGACCAATCTACTTCAGGCGATAAACAATTTCAAGAAATTCGTGATTTTCATACAAGGAAATTGGCAGAAATATATCACGAATGTAATGCAAAAATCGTATTATCGTCAACGTGGAGAACATTAGGGGAAGATATTGTAACTCGTCCAATGTATGATTATTTGGTTAATGAGTTAAGTAAATATGACATGACGATTTATGACAAAACTCCAATATATTCAATGAATCGACCAAAAGAGATTGCAGAATGGTTAAAAGTAAATCAATCGAAAGTTTGTAATTATGTTATCTTGGATGATGATTTTCCGCCTGCTGCCTATGCAAAATATGATTTAGAACAAAATTTGGTTCAAACTAGATATTTTTGTGATTCTATAGACAAAGGTGGATTACAAGAAGAGCATGTGAAAAAAGCAATCGCAATTTTAAAAGGAGGACAATCATGAAAATGTGTGTAACCGGGCATCGCCCGAAAAAACTGTATGGTTATGATTTAATAGACCCACGATGGGGAAGGCTAAAAAATGATTTTAAGGATATTTTAAAAAGAAATCTTTGTGATGAGGCTATTACCGGTATGGCGCTTGGCGTAGATACAGTTTTTGCCTTAGCGGTATTAGAATTAAAGAAAGAAGGATATGATATTAAGCTTCATTGTGCTATTCCATGTAAAAATCATTCTTGTAAATGGCCGGAAAAAAGCATATTGCAATACAAAGATATTCTTTCTAAGGCTGATACGGTCAAGTTAGTATCGGACGAGGAATACAAACCTTGGTTGATGCAAAAACGGAATGAATATATGGTTGATTTAGCAGATGTAATCATTGCTGTATGGGACGGTTCTAACAGTGGAACCGGAAATTGCGTGAAATACGCGCAAAAGTGCGGTAAAGAAATTATTCAAATTGCGCCATAAAGTCATACATATTTACAAAAAATAAGGAAGTCCTAAGAAATTAGCAGCAGCTCTAGCAACAGCTAAAGAAACTCCTAAAATAGCATTAGCACCTAAGTTACCTTTATTATTTGTTCCATCTAATTCAATTAATTTTTTATCTATTGCAGTTTGATCAAAAACATTATATCCAACTAATTCTTTTGCAATTACTTCATTAACATTATTAACAGCGTTTTTAACACCCTTACCCATAAAGAAGTTTTTATCACCATCTCTTAATTCAACAGCTTCATAAATACCAGTAGAAGCACCTGATGGTACAGCAGCTCTTCCTACAGTTCCATCTTCTAGATATACCTCAACTTCTACAGTTGGGAAACATCTTGAATCAAGTATTTGTCTAGCTACTACATCTACTATTTCCACAAAATTTTTCATTATATATCTCCTCCTTCTATCATCTCGTCCAGTGTGCCTTTGATCATCCCAATGACTTCCTCGACTTCCATATCGGAAAACTGTGCTCCTGCTCCGTTGATATGGCCGCCTCCGCCGAGACGTTCTGCAATCACCTGAACATTTACCTCATCAATGGCGCGGGCGCTCAAATACACCTTCCCATTGTATGCTGTCAATACAAACGATGCACGGATCCCCGCAATGTTGAGCAGCTCATTCGCTGCCTGGGCTCCGACGATCGTCGGACTTTCAATTCCTTTGCCCGGACACTCCGCAATAGCAAATTCACCTCTGTATACCTCTGCTCTGCGCACCGTCTCCGCCTTTGCACGATACGAATCCATATCATCCCGGAACATCTTTCTCACCCGGGTGATATCTGCACCACAGCGCCTCAAAAATGCTGCCGCCTCAAAGGTTCTCACACCGGTTCTGCTCACAAAGTTATTTGTATCGATCATGATTCCCGCATACATACAGTCTGCTTCCACCGCCTTGATCCGGATATCATCCGCAATGTACTGCAGCACTTCTGCGACCATCTCACAGGTGGAAGATGCATACGGTTCAATATAAGATAATACTGCATTATCAATGCTGTTGCTTCCCTGCCGGTGATGATCGAGCACGACGATCGTCTTTGTCATGCCAAGCAGTTCCTCACACTCTGTCAGTTCCGGCTTATTTGTGTCGACTACAACAACCATCGTATTTTCTGTTACCACATCCTCCACCTGAGAGGAAGTAAGAAACAGATCTTCATCGTATGCCGCATTATCCCGGATACGCTCATACAGCGGTCTGACAGAACTTGTGATATCGTTGATCACGATATGTACTTTCTTCTCCATAATTGTAGCTGCACGATAAATACCGATTGCCGCTCCAAAAGAATCTACATCCCCGATCTTATGTCCCATGACAATGACTTTGTCCTTAGCGGCAATAAATTCCCGCAGAGCCTCCGCCTTGACTCGCGCCTTCACACGCGTATTCTTTGCCACCTGTTCGCGCTTTCCGCCAAAATACGTAATATTGTTCGCATCCTTTACAACCGCCTGGTCACCCCCTCTTGCAAGTGCAAGATCGATTGCCACCCGGGCATAGTTGTAACTCTGTGCATAAGTGTCGGTACTCATCCCAAGACCGATACTGAGTGTCGCCGGCATCTCATTTCCAATGCTAATGCCCTTGACCTCCTCTAACAATGCAAACTTATCTTCTTTCAACTGTTGGAAATACTTTTTCTTAATCACGATAAAGTATTTATCCTTCTCCATTTTCTTGACGATCCCGTCAATCTTTGCAATATACTGATTAATCTTCCGGTCGATCAACGCTACCAAAAGTGACTGTCTGACTTCCTCAACACTCTCGATGACTTCATCAAAGTTATCAATGTAGATCAGACCTGCTACCATCTTCTGTGCATCATTTTCGCGAATGTACTTATTCAGTTCTGTGACATCCTTCAGGTAGATTGCAATAAAGTATTCCTTCTCCTTGGGAAGCTGCAAAAGTTCCTCTGTCTCACTAAATCCTTCCACAGATACTTTGTGCATAGCTACTGAATATTCCTTCTCCTTGTAAATAACATTCAGCTGCACCTGCTCAGATTCCGCTTTTGGAAATACGCCCCGGTTCAGTTCCGGAATGACCTTATTAATATACTTCTCTGCCTTGTCGCCCTGCCCTGTCACTACTTTGAAACTGTCATTCATCCATATAATCTGCCCATCATCCATCAGAAGTGCATACGGAATGGAAAGTTCCTTCAGCAGTGTATTCTGAACAACACCATACTGTGCTGCGAACTGTACCAGGTCTGCCATGATCAGCGACTTACTGTACATATAGAGCACACCTACTCCGATTCCATACACTGTCACAATGATTGCCATCATGATTCCTGCCTGACTGCTCGTAAAAAAGATCCAGATGGTCATCGCTACGAGCAGGATCAGCATAAAGATCGGCCACTGCATGTAAAAGCGGAGCTGTCCTTTTAATCGAATATCCTTCTTCATATTTTAACCCTCAATAGAACTAAAGTTACCGTTAAATTATACCACTTTTCCCCCCGATATGGAAGTACCAATCCTTGGACAGACAATCTGCTTCCTAAAATGCTCGAACCAAAAAAAAGAGAGAATCCAATCCCTCTGTAACCAGAGCTTGTCTTCTCCCTTTCTCTCTATGAGATTCTCATATATTTTTATGCTTCATATCCGTTTGGATTGTTTGACTGCCATCTCCATGAGTCTTCGCACATCTCATCGAGTCCTCTCTCAGCTTCCCATCCAAGTTCTTCTTTTGCTTTTGCAGGGTCTGCGTAGCAAGTTGCAATATCTCCGGCTCTACGCGGTTTGATCTCATATTTAATCTCTTTTCCGCATGCTTTGCTGAATGCTTTTACCATATCCAGAACAGAATATCCATTTCCTGTTCCAAGGTTGTAGATGCATACACCGGCTTTCTCTTCAATCTTCTTCAATGCTTTCACATGACCAAGTGCAAGGTCTACGACATGGATATAATCGCGCACACCTGTTCCGTCATGTGTATCATAGTCATCTCCGAATACTCCGAGACACTCTAACTTCCCAACTGCCACCTGTGTAATATAAGGCATTAAGTTATTCGGGATTCCTTTCGGGTTTTCTCCGATTGTTCCGCTCTTATGTGCTCCTACCGGATTAAAGTAACGGAGTAATACGACATTCCATTCCGGATCTGCTGTATGTAAATCTGTGAGGATCTGCTCTAACATTGACTTCGACCAGCCGTATGGGTTTGTACACTGTCCTTTCGGGCATTCTTCTGTGATCGGTACAAATGCCGGATCTCCATATACTGTTGCAGAAGAACTGAAGATAATGTTCTTCACTCCCGCATTTCTCATTGCATCGCAGAGTACCAGTGTTCCTGCAATGTTGTTGTCATAATACTCTAATGGTTTTACAACAGATTCTCCAACTGCTTTTAATCCTGCGAAATGAATGACTGCATCGATATCTTCTTTCTCAAATATATTCTTTAACGCCTCTGCATCGCGGATATCTGCCTCATAAAATGGGATTGGTTTTCCGACGATCTTCTCAACACGTTTTAAAGATTCCTTGCTGGAATTACATAAGTTATCTAATACAACAACGTCATATCCTGCATTCACTAATTCGATGCATGTATGGCTTCCGATATATCCGGCTCCGCCTGTTACTAAAATTGCCATGTTCGTATCCTCCTGTTTTTTACGATTTGTAGGGTAACATGAGAAATCTCTCTCTTCTTCTATTATAATACCGTACTGCGGGCAGTACAACTATTTTTTATATTTTTTGTTTTAAAACATTTTTTCTGTTTTAAACTTATTTCTCACAAATTCTTTCAAATCTTCTCTACGGATTTCCCACACACTCTCAAGAAACATTCTTACTTAAACATTATATTTCCTGATGATCTCCTGCATGATATCCCATTTTGCTTCCATATCTTCCACAAGCTTAAACTGTGTACGGCAGCGGTCAAGATTGTGATGTTCTCTGTGGATCTTAAAGTAATGATCTCCTTCAAGATAATCTGTTAAGAAACGCATACCACATTCAAATGTCATAACCTTTGCTCCCATTGGCATCAACTCGATCTCTTTCTTTGTAAGTTTTCCGCCACATCCTTCGATGTATCCTTTCGCATACAGATCAAATAATTCCATATCGCAGGACACTTTGCTCAGATCGATTTCATCTTCTGCTCCTGTACTTGCTCCAAAACGGATAGAATCCCCAAAGTCATTCATTGCAAGTCCCGGCATAACTGTATCAAGGTCGATCACACAGATTCCTTTTCCAGTCTTATCGTCAATCATAATGTTATTTAATTTTGTATCATTGTGTGTCACACGAAGTGGAAGTTCTCCTGCCGCAAGCATATCTCCAAATACGTTAGCTACATCTTCATGTGCCAGAACAAAATCAATCTCTTTCTGAACAGAAGCTGCACGTCCGCACACATCTGCTTCCACTGCTTTTTTGAACACTTCAAAACGTGCCTTTGTATCATGGAATCCTTTGATCGTCTCGTGAAGAGTCTCTGCCGGATAGTCTGCAAGCAATCTCTGGAAGTTACCGAAAGATACTGCGCTCTGATAGAAATCATCTGGTTTTTCTACCTGGTCATAGCTGGTAGCTCCATCGATGAATTTGTAGCATCTCCAATAGTCCCCTTGAGAATCCACATAGTACGGTCTGTTTGCAACTGTGCGAATGATATTTAATGTCTCTCTCTCCGGATCTCCACCGTTTTCAATGATCTTCTTACGAAGGTAAGAAGTAACACCGAGTACGTTCTCCATCAATTCTTCCGGCTGTGTAAAGATTTCTTTGTTCATGCGCTGTAAGATTACACGCAGAAGTCCCATACCTGAGATATCGAATGTCAGAAGGAATGTATCATTGATATGTCCACTTCCATATGGACGCTCATCAATCAGAACCCCTTCAAATCTAAAATTTGCAATTGCTTCGTCTTTTTGTCTGTTTGATACCATTCCCATGATCTTACTCTTCTCCCCACAATTTTTCCGGATATAATCCATTTTCTTTCATCTGTTTGATCGCAGCTACTACGACTGGCTTATCTTCTTTATAAGTTACTCCATACCATTTATCTGCAGATGTCAGTACGGATACAGTTGCGCGGTCTTCTTCCAGCAGATTGCTGACAACTGTCGGAAGGAAGTATTCACATTTCAGAGGGTTCGTCTTTAATCCTTCCTCTAAGAAAGAAGCAAATCCATTTTTGATCTCCTGCAGAATGCTTGCTGTGAATCCCCACATATTCATAGACACAATGCTTCCCTTCGGAAGATCTGTCCAGGTTGCTCCCTCATCTTCTGTATAGGCAGCACCGTCACCTTTTTTCTCGATTCTTGTCCGCTCTTCTACTTTTACAAGCTCGCCTGCCTCATTTGTCGTACATACCCCGCGGGCTACATGTCCGTTCTCTGTCAATGTATTTTCCAGCTGATATCCGACCATTGTATAACGGAACTTGTCATCGTCCTCATGAGTAGAAAGGAAGTCATAGATTTTCTGGAAGGCATCTCTTCCATAGTAGTCATCTGCATTGATTACCGCAAATGGTCCGTCCACTTCATCGATACAGCTTAATACGGCATGTGCAGTTCCCCAAGGTTTCACACGTCCTTCCGGCACTTCAAATCCTTCCGGAATGTTGTGAAGATCCTGGAATACATAAGCAACATCCATCACTTCTTCCATACGTTTTCCGACTGCTTCTTTAAAATCTGCCTCATTTTCTTTTTTGATGATAAATACGACTTTCTCAAATCCTGCTCTCTTTGCATCGAAGATAGAGAAATCCATAATAATATGTCCCTGCTCATCTACTGGGTCAATCTGTTTTAATCCGCCGTAACGACTTCCCATTCCGGCTGCCATAATTACTAATACTGGTTTTTTCATTTTGAACTACCTCCTGTTCATCTATCACTTCTGTTTTGTATTATCTACTATTCTACCTGATGTTTTTTAAAAAATCTTTAGTCAATTTCTTTCTATGTTTGCACAATCGTCTCCTTTCAAGGTCTATGCCTTTCTTTCCTTTTATATAATCTTCTTACATTAATATAACTCATATTTTTAAAAAAAGGAATGCAGTTCCTCCAAAAAAAATATGCCGGAATCCGTTCTTAGATTCCAGCATATTCTCTTCTATTTGTATCTGTGGTTATATACGAACAAAAGTGTCAGAAGTCCGATCAATCCGATGACCTCCATCGCAAGTCCGGATACAGAAATATGTCTCTGACCAACGATGATCATAGCAAGGAAAATAACAAATGCAACACACATGATAATATTTCTTACTGTACTACTATTCATTGCCAGTCCCTCCTAACCTTTCAGTCCGCCGAGAGTCATACCCTCTGTCAGACGTTTCTGTACCATGATGTATAAGATCAATGTCGGCAGCATAACAATCACAAGTCCGGCATACATAATACCGTAGTTGGTAGCTGTCTTTTCCACTGCCATCAGATTTTTCAGTCCCATCGCCAGCGTATCATTTCCATCCATCAATGTATAGGCAATGATATACTCATTCCAGAATGATAAGAAGTTAAATAAAATTACTGTGATGATACTTGGTTTTGCCATCGGCACCATGATCTTTGTCATCGTCTTAAAGTATCCGCATCCGTCAATATATGCCGCTTCCTCAAATCCTTTCGGCAATGTCCGGAAATATCCGCTCAAAAGATACACTGTAAATGGCAGTGCACTCGATGCATAGACAAGCGCCAGGATAAACCGGTTATTCAGGAAGAAATCTACCCCGAGCAATTTATTTGCATCACTGAGCATCAGGAAGATTGGTACTACAATGTAACTGATGTTGACGAAAAGTCCTGCCATAAATGCAATGTTCAGAATCTTTTTCCCTCTGAAGTTAAATCTTGACAGTGCATAAGATGCCGGAAGTGCAAGAAGTAACAGGAGGATCAATGCTGTTGCAGTAACGATCACAGAATTTAAGAAAAACGTTCCCATGTTCGCATCGCGGAATGCCACAACAAAGTTCTGTACAAAAAATTCTTTCGGAAGTGCCCACGGACTTACATCTCCCCCGATAAACTCTGAGTTCTTCTTCAAACTTGCCATGAATACCCATGCTACCGGAATAATGATAGAAATTGCCAGTGCAAGAAGAGCTACATAGATGAACAGCTTATAAATATAACTGCTTGGTTTTTTATGTTTATTAATTTTTTCCATATCTGCTCTCCTTTCCTAAAATTCATAAACTTCTCTGTCTGTGATCTTATTTACAATTCCTGCCAGAATAAATGAGAACAGGAAGATCACAACACCGATCGCCATACCATATCCATAAGAACCGTTTGTGTATGCCTGCTTATACATATAGTTCAGCGCCACTTCTGTATTTCCATTCGGTCCTCCGTTTGTCATAATTTGGACAAACAGGAAGCTTAAGTTGATCGTACTGATGATGTAGAATGTCAGTGTAGTACGAATATTGCTCCAGATCAGAGGGAATGTAATCTTGAAAAACATCTGGATCTCTGTCGCTCCATCCAGAGATGCCGCCTCATAATAATCCGGTGGAATCGCTGCCATACTTGCCATATACATTACCATGTAGTATCCAATTGCCTGCCAGATCAGCGCAAAGATTACAGAATAGATCACAATATTCGGCTCTGCCATCCACTGACGTGCCAGTCCATCAAGATGAATCGCTTTCAGGAATGTATTGAGAAGACCTGTACTCGGGTTATAAATCGCTCCAAAGATACCCGCAATAACAACGATGGATAAAATATTCGGAATGTAAAAAATAACACGGAAAAAGTTCTTTCCCTTAAAAGTTCCTCTGTTTAACAATGCTGCAAATAATACAGCAAGAATGATCGTGCAGATCATTACTAACACAATAATCAATATTGTATTCTGCATTGCCTGAAGGAAATTCTTATCCCCCAACAGTGTTTTAAAGTTCTCCAGTCCTATGAATGTCTGTTTGTTCGTAATTCCTCCCATGCGGTATAAGGACATCCGAAATACATTGATTGTAGGAATGAAAATAAAGAGAACCATCAAGATTACTGCCGGTGCCAGACATGCAAAGACAAATCTTCTTTCTGATCGTTTTCTGTTCATAAGCTTATCTTTCTCCTTAAAAAACGGTGAGCCCTGATAACTCACCGTTCTGACTAACTATAACTTATCTGGATAATTATTCTACGTTTTCTAATAATTTCTCCCATGCATCTACCAGTTGTTTCTGGTACTGATCTGCTGTCATCTCTCCTGTATTCAGAGCATCGATTGCACCATAAACTGTTGCTTTCATATCAAATCCATCAATTGGTTTTGTTGTAGCCCATGTACCTGCAACTGCTTCGTATCCGTCAGAAGATGCCAGTGTATAAGTATCTTTGATTGTTCCATCTTCCAGCTTGTCTGATGCGCCAAGAACCGGTGATACGATTGGAGCTGCTGATTCTTCATTTGTCTCTTTGTTCACTACTTTGTTGTTGAGCATTAAATCAACAACTGTATCAGAGTACATGAATTTTACAAATTCTTTTGCAAGATCCATATTTTCTGCATCTGCAGGAATCCACATCTGCTCTGTGAATGTGTAGATGTAGTTATCTTCATCTGCATTGAACTTCGGAGGTGCCATCATTCCCCAGTTGAATCCTTCCGGAGTAGAGTTTGCCATCTCCCCGATTACCCAGTTACCATTTGGCATAAATAATGCTTTTCCGTCGATCACGTTCTGCTGATTGATCTTGAATCCACCGTCTGAGTTTGCATTTGCAACTGTATCTGCCTGGATATAATCTGGTGAAGCAAGTTTTGCGATTGTATCAACAACCTTCTTTCCTTCTTCAGATGTCCATGTCTTTTCATCGTAGTTTACAGCTTTGTTGTAGAAATCAATTCCACCTGCCTGTGCTAACATCTGATACATTGTTGCGTCGAAGTATCCTGATTGTGGATATGTAAATAAAGAAATTCCGTCGGCTTTTGCTTTGTCTCCAAGTGCAAAGAACTCATCCCATGTTGTCGGAAGGTCGTATTTCTTATTTGCTCCTTCAAATAAGTCTTTGTTATACCATAATCCTGTTGGTGTATAAATGATCGGAGCAAGGTAAACTTTTCCGTCACCGTATGGCTGTGCCGCAGCATTCTCTGTAATACCACCTACTAATTTACCTTTTAACTCATCATCAAATACGTCTGAGATGTCAGCAATTGCTTTTTCTTTTAACATGGTCTCTACGAATCCGCTCTCCTGACCTAAGTTGTAATATACAACATCTGGAACATTTCCGTTCTTAAAGTCTTTCTGCAAATCTTTATCAAGCTCAGAAGAAAGGTGTAATTCTACGTCTACATCTTTGTGTTCTTCCTCAAATGCTTTTTCGATATTTTTCCAGATCTCAGCTCCATTTCCACCTTCAAATGCAGCAAATTTCAGGACTGTCTTTCCATCTTCTTTCTTGCCTTCTGTTTTTTCCTCTTTACTTCCACATCCTGCAAGCATAGTAGCAGCCATTGCAACTGTAAGTAAAAGCGCTGTTACTTTTTTCATTTTCATAACCGAACTCCTCCTTTTGTTTATTTCGTTCACTTTATACACTATATTCTACACTACATCCGTCATTTTTTCTATATTAATGTTGTTCTCATTTTTATGTATATTGCTCTCAAAGCTAAAAATATGAAATTAATAAAAAACTCTTCCTTGCTTTTCTTTTTCCCAGTGTTTATGATTGTATCAAAAGCTGCCTGCATTGGTAACCGAAAAATATGTAATAATATGAAAGGAAAAAATGATGAAACAACCAAACATTTTACTTCTTATGTGTGACCAGTTTCGTGGAGACTGTCTTTCCTATGCCGGACATCCGGACGTCAAGACACCTTACCTTGACACGCTCGCTTCTGATGGTGCCTTTTTTGACCGCGCCTATTCCTCCTGTCCAAGCTGTATCCCTGCAAGAGCTGCGCTTTTTACCGGGAAAAGTCAAGAGCACCACGGACGTGTCGGATATGAGGATGGTATCGACTGGAACTACGATCACATGCTCGCAGAAGAGTTCAGTACACACGGATACCAGACACAGTGTGTTGGAAAGATGCATGTACATCCGGTGAGAAAACATTGCGGGTTCCAAGGACTGCGTCTGCACGATGGCTATCTTGGATATTACCGGGATGCCTCCATTCCGCATTTTCAGCACCAGACGGTGACTGATGACTATCTTTATGATTTAAAAAACGCTCTCGGATCCCATGCGGATTTCAATGCCAGCGGACCGGAATGCAACTCCTGGGTGACCCACCCGTGGATCTATGAAGAACGGCTGCATCCGACAAACTGGGTGACGGAAGAAAGTATCCGCTTCTTAGAAACACGTGATCGCACCAGACCATTTTTCCTGATGAGCTCCTATGTCCGTCCGCACCAGCCTTTTGATGCGCCGGCATCCTACTTCGATCTGTACAAAGACAAAGAACTTAGGGCACCTGCCTGCGGCGACTGGGATGACACCGCAAGTACCGAACAGTTCGGATATAGGAAAGACTCTATCTACGGCTGCAACGATGCCGAACAGCAACACAATGCAATGGCGGGATACTATGCCTGCATCACACATGTCGACCACCAGATCGGACGGCTTCTCTCTGCACTGATGGAAAGCGGAGAATATGACAACACTGTGATTCTCTTCTTGTCCGATCACGGGGAACTACTCTTTGATCATCACCTGTACCGAAAAGTATTTGCCTACGAAGGAAGCACACATATCCCACTTCTGTTCCACGTCGGCAAAAATGTATGCCCTTCCAAACCGATTCGCAGCAATACGATCACAGAACTGCGCGATATCCTTCCAACACTCCTCAATTTTGCAGGTATCCCGGTTCCAGAGGGTGTGGACGGCTTCTCTCTGATGCCAGAGATTGTCGGAAAGCCGAAAGAAGAGCAAAACAACCGCGAGTATCTGCACGGAGAACACAGCTTCCACTCCGGTCTGTCCAGTCATTTTATCGTGACGGAGACTGATAAATATATTTGGTACAGCGAGAAAAACACTGAACAGTACTTTGATCTGAGAAAAGATCCGCGGGAAGAACACAATGCAATCGCCGATGAAGCATATCAGGCTCGGATCGCCTATCTTCGCGCTCTTCTGATTCAAGAACTCGATGGCCGCGAAGAGGGGTACAGCGACGGAGTCTCACTCCAAAGCGGCTGTACACCGGTCGCAAATTTATCTCATATTCTATAAGAATTCAGCTGGAAATCTTGATTTCCAGCTGTGTTCTGCTACTTTTAAAAAATAATCACAGAGTCTTTCAAAGTGTCTGTGCAATCCTGAACAATGTCGGATATGCCTCCATCAGAAATTCTCTGTGACCACACCACTCTTCTGTGAGATAGGTTCCATTCTGTCTCTTGCAGCCACCGCGGCAGATTTTCCAGAATGGACATGTCTCACAGATTTTTTTTATCTGTCTTTCTTCCTGAATAAAGTTTTTCATCGCTTCACTATATAAAAGTTCCTGAAGTGTCTGATCTTGCAGATTTCCGCAGCAATACTGATCCAACACATAAAAATCACACGGATATACACTGCCGTCTGCCTCCACCACAAGCTGCGCTGTACAGAATCCAAGCATTCCACACTGTTGCGGAGGGCGATCAGACAACATCAACAGCAAATTATCAAACAGAGTCACACTCATGTAATCTCCATGCACATAATCATCCAGCCAGAGCCGATAGAACCGCTTATAAAATTCGGCGTACTGTTCTGGCTTTAGTTCCTGATCATTTCCAGTCACTGCGCTCTGTTGCTGTTCTGGAAATTCTCCAAGACACGGAATACACTGCACATAAGAAAATCCCTGATCTTTCAAGAAATGATAATATGCTTCCGGATGCGCCGCAAGCCGTGGTGTCAGTACAGTAAGAATATTATATGCCACTTCATATTGTTCCAGCAGCCGGATTCCCTGCATGATCTGCGCATACATTCCCTTTCCCTCTTGATCTACCCGAAAACGGTTTGTGTTAGACTCATACCCGTCCAACGAAACACCCACGAGAAAGTCTTCTTCTCGAAAGAACCGTGCCCACGACTCATCCATCTGCGTACCATTTGTCTGAATGGCATATCGTACTGTGCGTGCCCCCTTTTTTTCACGGATATACTCTGTAAATTGTCTATAATACTCCAGCCCGGCAAGGGTGGGCTCCCCACCTTGAAATGCGAATGTAATCTGTGCATCTTCCTCCGTTTCTGCAATGGCACGGTCAATCAATTTCCGCATGATTTCCGGCTTCATTTTCCCACTGCATGGACGTTCTCTCCTATTACTGATGTCCTCATAGAAGCAGTACGGACACTTCAAATTGCATAGGGATGATGCAGGTTTTACTAAAAATGAAAGATAGTTCATAATGTTTTCTCCTCCTCATTACACGGATTATACTATCTGACAGCAAGCTTGTAAATGACACCGATTCGTTTATTGCTTTTTTCAACAAACATCTATATAATAAACCCAAAGGAGACCTATTATGAGTAATCAAAATTATCGCCTGGAAGAGAAAAATTCCAAAAAAATCGATGTCCATCTGCTCTATATCACAGAAGCAAAATATGAGCAGGACTGGCACAGCCTTGCACATACGCATCATTTTACCGAATTGTTTTTTATTACCCACGGAACCGGAAAATTTACAATTGAGAACGAGTGTTTCCCGGTCAAAGAAAATGATCTGATCATTGTCAATCCGAATGTTTCCCACACAGAATCAGGCGGAACCGGCACTCCTCTTGAATACATTGTCCTTGGGATCAACGGACTGCAATTTACGGACAAGGACGAATTTACTAATTATACGATTCATAATTTCTTTCACTACCGCGAGGAGCTCCATTTTTACCTGAAAATGCTGCTCAAAGAGGTGCGGAAAAAAGAAGAAAATTTTGAATCCATCTGCCAGAATCTTCTGGAGCTGATCATCTGGAATATCACTCGTCAGACACAGACAACACTGTCCGTTGCTCCGACTAAGAAGATCACAAAGGAATGTCGGTTCATCGAACAGTATCTGGATGAACATTTCAAAGAAGATATCACACTTCAGACACTCAGTGACCTGACGTATCTGAACAAATATTATCTGGTACATGCATTTAAAAATTATAAAGGAGTTTCCCCGATCAACTACCTGATTGAGAAGCGGATTTCTGAGGCAAAACATCTGCTTGGCACTACCAATTTCCCAATTGCAAAGATTGCTTCCGTCGTCGGTTTTTCCTCTCAATCCTACTTTTCGCAAGTATTTCGAAAAGAAACCGGGCTTTCTCCGAACAAATACCGCAAGAGTATGGACTCACAAAATGAGGCAGGAGGTTTAATATGATGTACAAAGGAACACTTCTGACGGACACCATATCCATCCACGAAGTATTCACCATCCATTATTTTGAATATATGAGCGATTTCTCTTTCGCCGGAGAGTCCCACAATTTCTGGGAGTTTGTCTTCGTTGACAAAGGTGAGATTGATATTTATATGGAAAGTATCCATGCACGTTTAAAAAAAGGGGAGGTCGCCTTTCACAAACCAAATGAATTTCACAGACTACAGGCGACCGGAAGCTCTGCCCCGAACCTTGTCGTTATCTCTTTCGAATGCAGTGATGCAGTGATGCAGTTTTTTGAAGGAAAGATCTTCTCTCTCGATGAAACCGAAAAGATTCTGCTCGGTGAGATCGTCAAAGAGGCGAAGACACTGTTCAACTGTCGGCTGGATGACCCTTACCTTACCGAAATGACAAAATGCGAGCAGCCTCCGTTTGGTGCAGAACAATTTATCCGGATTCATCTGGAGCATTTTCTGCTCCATCTGCTTCGTCGCAAACAGGATAGTCCTTCTTCGACTCCAAAAGTGATCGCCTCCAAGGGCAATTCAGAAGTGTTTAACCGCGTGCTCGCCTACATGGAAAAAAATCTCTGCCTTCACCTGACGATCGAGCAGATTTGCCGTGACAATATGATTGGCCGCTCGCAGCTGCAAAAGATTTTCCAACAGAAGACCGGACTTGGTGTGATTGAATATTTTTCCAATATGAAAATCGATGCTGCAAAGCAAATGATGCGTACAGATTTAATGAATTTCACACAGATTGCCGAGAAACTGGGCTATTCTTCCATCCACTATTTTTCAAGGCAGTTCAAGAAAATCACCGGCATGACACCGTCCGAATATGTCTCGTCTATCAAAGCACTTTCAGAAGTCTAAGCATGAGGCTTTGAATAAAACTTAGTAAAAATCACAAAACTTCTTATATAGAAAAAAACCTCCGCAGGTCAGCTGTCATATGCTTTCCCCCGGAGGTTTTTTCTATTAAAGATTTTACTAGATTTCGTACCAGATAATTTCATTTGCATCCAGATGAAGATCGAAACTGCTTCCATCTCCTCTGTATACTGTTGTATCCTGTGGCTCATAAGTATTATTTACTACACAGTATTTTCCATTCTTCACATATGCGTGCACTTCCACGTTGAAGTTTGTGCTGAACCATTTGTGAAGGTTTCCTTCGTCATGTGCAGACCAAAGGATGGAACGATACAGAAGACGGCTGTTCTCGAAACTGTATGGAAGCCCGCTGATGTAAACACAACGTCCTGCTCCAAAGTCATTGACTGCCATCTGCACTTCTTTGTCAATCTGTCTTAATACTGTTGTTCCGTCTAGTGCAAAAATATTTTTCTGACCTTCCCCAAAGTCGATGTCCTTTGTGCAGTCCTCTTTGATGAAGTGGTCATGTTCTTCCCAATTGTATTTATCTGTATTTAAGTTAAATCCATTTTCTTTTTCTACACCGAGTGCGCTTGCAAGCTGGAAGTAACGTCCTTCCCACTGATAAGCTGTCGGCTCACCAACACCGATAAATCCACCGCCATTGTAGATGAATTTCTTCACTGCTGTCACGATCTCTTCATCCGCCCATGCAGCTCCACCACTGTGTGCAGTGTAAGCTCCTCCGACATTAATGATAACATCGATATCGTCAAGGACTGCCGGATTCGTCTTAATATCATCAAAGCTGATAAAACGCACATCAAACGGCGCTCCGGAAAGCGTCTCCACAATTCCTGCGTAAGAGTAGTTCTGCTTCTGATATAAAGCATGATGTACCATGTGATTTCCCCATGCTCTCATCTTACCCCAGCTATTGAGTACTGCAACAGTCTTCACGCAATATGGTGTTGTTCCTTTGATATTCTCATATAATGTACGGAATTCTTTACATACACTTTCTACATAATCGATAAATTCCGGAAATTCCAGTGCAAGCTTTAAGTAACCGCCGTATCCGATTCGATCGATCGGTTTTCTAAGGATTGCACGTCTTGCTGTTACCCAGTTCACCTTCGCCTCTTTGACCGGATCTCCGCCTTCGTGGAAAGTATCTGGGAAGAAATATGGGAGGAAACGTCCCTCAGTATATTTCACATTTGGAATATCGCTGATCAGACGGAGCGTAGAACCATTTCCAACACTTCCTACAACTGAATCCAGTCCGATGGATTTGAATTCGTCCATAAACGGCTCCATACCGATCCAGTGGTCTCCTAAGAACATCATTGCTTCTTTTCCCATCTCGTGCGTGATATCCACCATCTCTTTGGCAAGTTTTGCAACTTCTCTTCTCTGAAATGCCTGGAAATCCTTGAATTCTTTTGACGGAATCCGGTACTGATTGTTCATATATCCCTGATCAATAATATACTCTGGTCTGAATTTGTATCCCACTTCCTTCTCGAACTGCTCTAAAATATACGGGCTGACAGATGCAGAATATCCGTACCAGTCTACATATTTTTCTCTTGCCAGTTCATCGAAGATCAGTGTGAACTGATGGAAGAATGTTGTATATCGAATGACATCTACATGTGGATTGTCCTCGATAAATTTGCGGAGACGTTTCATGGAAAATTCTTTTGTCTTAGGCTGACGCACATCAAAAGTAATCTGCTTCTCCACACCTTTCCAGTCATTAACAACTGCGTTGTACATATGTACCGGATCCCACATAATGTATGCAAGGAAGCTTACGGTGTAATCATGGAATGCCTTTGCTCCATGAATCGTCACATCACCAGTCTCTTCACTGTAAGACCAACTATCTGTCGGAACAACTTCCCCTGTAGTACGGTCGATTACTTCCCACCAGCGCTTAATGTCGTCATGAGAATTTACCTTCAGCATATCCGGATATAAATGATCCATCAAATGAATCGAAAGCTTTTCCTCCACTGCTGTATGGAAAGAAGTCATAATATACATCTGCTGAATCTCATCCGGGTTCGCCTTTGCCCACTCATTATCTTTTCTTGTTGTATAATAAGTAGAATATACTTTTGCATCTACATCTCTTAATCCTTCCGGATAGTCTGTTCCATCACAGTCACGGATCGCATCTGCTCCCCAGCGCTCCAGTAATTCCAGTGTCTCTGGTACAACATCAACATCTGTCGGGATCGTTACCCTTCCTCTTGTGTTTTCATTACCCATAATGTTTCTCCTTTTCTAAAAAATTCGCATTTTTCTAAATCTAGTATAACTTCTTCTCATAAGCAAATCTACGCAAATCTTGTTTACAATATTATAAATATTGCTATATCCTTACATTTTAACAATTTTCTTCTCTTTTCCCATAATCCCCGGTCAAATCTCCACTCCAAAATACTTTTAAGTACTACCGCTGTCTTTTCCAGATTCATCCTGGAATTGTCTTTGTTTCCCATCTTTCTTATGGTAAAATGAATTACAGAAACAAGTGCCAAATCCACTGTAAAAATTGGGAGTTTCCAATGAATTTCTATCGAATAAAAAGACAGCCAGTTTTTCAAAAATCTGATCTACAGACTTTTGAAATCCCGACTGTCTTTTCTCTCTTTTCCCGAATCACATCGCCGCTAAGCAAGCAATTTACTCGAATAGAAATTCTACAAATGCTTTCGCATGTTCTCGATGTTCCGTGTAAGAAAATACTCCGATATACGCATCTTCATACCCGACGATTCCATATTCCTCTGCGAGTTTACTTTGGTTGGCAAGCATATAATTTTCTCCAACCTCCTCTGCATGTTCTTCGCAAAATTCACTTCCCATTAACTCTTCTACACTTAAAAAAACACCATCCTGATCGTATGTTGCAAATGTTTCTTTATCACAAACAAAAATATCCGCGGTTCTTGCCCCCATTACAACAGATAGCTTCATTGTACTGTTATATGTCGTCTGATTTCCTTCTCCGGTATAGACGGAAGTATCGATCGTGATAATCTGATTCTTGTCTTTGATTTTCAGTGCTTTCCGCAAATCTTGATTTAAATTTTCTGTACTCGGTGCAGAAGAATTGACGATTACCACATTTAATAGCTCTTCTTTCTGCAAGTTCTTGTACCAGTTTACCCCAAACACTCCGAGTGCAATCACTGCCACTGCCACCACAAGTACCCATTTGTAATAAGTGAAGAAATATTCGATTCGCTTCTTCCAGCTCATCGAAGCTACTTTTTCCCTCTCTAACTGCCACTTCTCTTTCCTTGTCAGATCAGACTCATGTTTCTTTTGCATCATTCATTTCCCTGCCTTATCTTATTTCAGAACATAATTCAAAGCAAGTTCGAATGTCTGTTTCATGCCGTCTTTGTGTGTTCTCTCATATCCATGTGAAGCATATACTCCTTGTCCGATCAATGCATATCTTACATCCTTACCAGATCTAAGCGCTGCTCCCGCGTCGGATCCATAAGATGGATAAATATCAACTGCATAATCGATTCCATGTTCCTTTGCCACTTCAATCAGCTCATTTGTCATTTCAAAATGATATGCTCCGGAACTGTCTTTTGCACAGATGGATACTTGTTTTTCCGTACATGCCAGATGATCCCCGACACATCCCATATCCACTGCCAGAAGATCTTCAATCTCCTCTGGGATTCCTGCTGACGCCCCATGTCCAATCTCTTCAAATGTCGTAAAGAACAGCTGTACATTTCTCTTCAGACATCCCGGATGCTCGCTCACATATTTTGCGATTCCAAGAAGAACTCCCGAAGAAGCCTTATCATCCAGAAAACGGCTCTTAATATATCCTTTTTCTGTCACTTGAAATCTTGGTTCTACCGCAAGAAAATCTCCGGCACAAATGCCCAATTTCTCTACGTCTTCCTTGGAAGTGACATCTTCATCAAGAACTACTTCCAGATTTGTAAATTTACGCTCTGCGTTGACATCTGGATTTACATGCACAGAAGCATTCTCAAGCTGGATTGTTCCCTCATACACCGCACCACTTCTTGTAATGACACGCACATTTTCTGTCTCAATATTATTTGGGTTCAATGTCCCATTGGAAATTGCAAGACGTCCATTCCCTTTAATATAATGTACAAATGCGCCTAACGTATCTACATGTGCAAGCATCATCAACGGATTCCCCTCTCCGCCAAGATTTGCAATTACACCGCCTTTTCTCAGCGTACGAACTTCAAACCCCATCGCCTGTATTGTATCTACAAGATATTTCTGTACATTGTAATGATAACCTGTCGGGCTGTCGATCCCGATCACTTTCTCAGTCTGTTCCACGATGTATTCGTGATATTCATGATTCTGATGTGCCATAATAAAATCCCTCCATTATTTTTACAATACAAGTATTATAACAAATGGGAAGAGCATTGACTAGAGTTGTTTGAAAATATCCTTCTATTCATTTTTACTTCCTCTATATGCTGGCAGACAAAAAAATATTCCAAACATTTAGAAACGCAGCTTTCTGTTCTACGCTTCCAAATTATTCGGAATATCTTTTTTATTTTTTAATATGACTTGCAACCATCATCGCAATCTTAAATGTAAGTGCATCATCAAACACACGCACATCCAACCCTGTCGATTTCTGAATCTTTTCCAAACGGTACACAAGTGTATTTCTGTGAATATATAATTGCCTTGCTGTCTCCGATACGTTCAGATTATTATCAAAGAACTTATACACGGTAACCAAAGTCTCCTCATCAAACTGCTCAAAAGCGTCTCCGTTAAATACTTCCTGCAGAAACATCTCGCACAGTGAGACCGGAAGCTGGTGGATCAGCCTCCCGATTCCAAGCTCATTGTATGCCAGTATCGTCCGCTCACTGTAAAAAATTCTTCCCACATCCAGCGCCATCGCAGCCTCTTTATAAGACTTAGAAACATCTTTTAACTCTTCCACCACAGTTCCATAAGCAACACGCACTTTCATCATCGCCTCAGCGCTCAATGTATCAGTGATTGTCTTTGCAATATCATTGATTTCCTTATACCCGTCTGTCACCTCGAGATGTTTGATAAAAATAATATGCCCTTCATCCACCGCCGTAATGAAATCCTTTGTTCCCGTCGCATAGAGCCCCCGCATTGTCTCCATAACAATGCTGTCTCCTTCTTTTTTAGGCTCAATCAGAAAAACAACTCTCCGTGCTTCAATTGCGATTCCGAGCTTCTTTGCCCTATTATAAATATCTACCAGAAGAAAATTGTCAAGAAGAAGATTTTGCAGAAAATTATTCTTATCCATCCGTTCATGGTAAGCCATGATCAAATTTCTAATCTGACTTACACACAACCGGCCGATCACCTTTATGTCATCCCAAACTCCATGGATCATCAGAACATATTCCAATTCATTCATATGGTTCAAGATTGGAAAAAATGCTGCCTTCTCCTCAACCGCCTCTGAGAGTTCTTCCGCGTCTTCCTCCATCTGCTCTTTCCATTTGGAAAGATAGATTTTGACCTGCTCCTTGGCGCTCTCATCTGCCCCTGACGTTTTCACAGCAATCATTCCTTCTGCATTCCATAAAGATATTTCTGCTGCCACAATTTCTTTCATCTCATTGATCGTTCTCTGTAATATCTGTCTTGATAACAACTTGCCACTTCCTCTGTCGTTTCCTAATTATAATCTCTTTAATAATTCTTCACGTTCTTTTTCAAACCCAGGTTTTCCAAGAAGCGCAAACATGTTTTTCTTATAGCTTTCTACGCCCGGTTGGTCAAATGGATTCACTCCTAATAAATATCCGCTCACACCGCAGGCAAATTCAAAGAAATAGAATAACTGTCCGAGATAAAATTCATTCTGCTCCGGAATATGTACCATCAAGTTTGGAACATTTCCATCTGTATGAGCAAGAATTGTTCCATTCATCGCACTCTTATTGATAAAGTCCACAGACTTTCCTGCCAAATAATTTAATCCGTCAAGATCCACCGGCTCTTCGTTGATCAGAATCTCTTCTTTTGCAGTTTCCACATCTAAAACGGTCTCAAATAAAATTCGGCTTCCATCCTGAATGAACTGTCCCATAGAATGTAAGTCTGTTGTCAGGTCTACTGCTGCCGGGAAAATTCCTTTTTGGTCTTTTCCTTCGCTCTCCCCGTAAAGTTGTTTCCACCACTCTGAAACATAGTGAAGGCTTGGCTCATAATTTGCTACGATTTCAACTGCTTTTCCTTTGCGAAGTAAAATATTACGGATTGCCGCATACTGTAACGCACTGTTTTCTGAGAACTCCGCTTCCAGAGCCTCTTTTCTTGCTGCCTGTGCACCTTCCATCAGCTTTTCAATATCAGCTCCACTAACTGCGATCGGAAGAAGACCTACTGCTGTCAGAACAGAGAAACGTCCTCCAACATCATCCGGAACAACAAATGTCTCATATCCTTCTTCTGTTGCAAGATTCTTTAAGGCTCCTCTCGCCTTATCTGTAGTTGCATAAATTCTCTTTCCTGCCTCTTCTTTTCCGTATTTCTTCTCAAGTAATTCCTTGAATACTCTAAATGCGATTGCCGGCTCTGTCGTTGTTCCTGATTTTGAAATCATATTGATCGAAAAATCTCTGTCTCCGATCACATCGATCAGATGTCTGATATAAGTACTGCTGATGCTGTTTCCGACATAATAAATCTCAGGTGTTTTGCGCATTTCCTTGGAAATCACATTATAAAAGCTGTGCCCTAAAAATTCATTTGCAGCTCTTGCTCCAAGGTAAGAACCACCGATTCCGATCACAAGAAGCACTTCTGAATCGCTCTGAATCTTTGCTGCCGCCTTCTGAATGCGCGCAAATTCTTCTTTATCATAATCTACCGGAAGATCGATCCAGCCAAGAAAATCATTTCCTGCCCCTGATTTGGACACTAATTTTTCTCTTGCAGCTACTGCCAGTTCACTCATATACTCTACTTCATGCGCATTGATAAATTTGCTCGCTTTTGAATAGTCAAATCTTACTTTATTTGCCATCGTTATCCTCTCCTTCTAAATATGCCTCATAATCATATTTATTTTATCAAATGGTCCTCTGTTTATCAAGCCAAAAACTCCTCTAAGATATCCCGGATCATTGCCTCCCGTTTCAGGTCATTTTCCATTTTATCCATAACTTCCTCAGATTTTCTCTCTTCCTGCTGTGCTTCCGCAAATAATTCTTTCTCTTTTCCACCTCTGTTCTCCCGCATTTCCATTTGAGCTTGATCCACAGTCTGTTCTCCAGTCTTTGCCTGCACCAGATTCTCCTGCCGATCCCACTCCTCCGATGGGTTACCGTCTACCTGCTGAGCGGACTGCACTTCTTCCTTGTCTCCCCGCATTTCCTGCCTCGCTGCTTTTTGATACCGGTGTGCACATACATTTTGAAGATAATCCACCATGTAGACATGAAGCATTTCCACTTTATATTTTTCATCCGTTGCCTGACAAATCAAAAACAGAAGTACCATTTCAATCGCTCCAAACGCACCATACCGAAATGCCTGCTCTCCCATTCCATAAATACTGTAACTAAGCAATGCCCCTATGAGCCCCAAAATCCCAACAAATCTCATCGACTGCCGCTCCAGCTGCTGCCATGTATGCAGCCGCAAACCTACAGACCGATATTCATGAATAAATTTTTCTACAAATGCACCTACATTGTCCACCTTGTCACTGACCATACATGCATGTTCAAATTTTGCACGAACAAGCTTCATAAAACGATGACTGCTCTTTGACATATTTTCCGCAGCCTTCACCAAACTCCGAAGTGTCCCTTCCGAAACCAGTTTACTGAGTATCCCAATTCCTCCGATCACCCCCATTAGATAAAAAATCATCTGTGTGTCTAACATTGTCTTGAACATAAAAGAGTCCCTCCTTCTTCTTTCTTCTCATTACTGATTCTGCGTTCATTATAGACCAGGAATGTCCGAAGAAAAAGAGGAGCGACTCTTGAATCGTTCATCAAAATTCGACAGAATCGTTTTTCTTTTCCCATTCTGCCTTTTGCTTTTTTCTTATAAACGTGGAAGCAGATTCTGTACAAGCCTTACAGAATGCTCGATTGCCTTCTGCTCAAATGCCGGATAGTCCATTTCCGCACTGTTGTCGGCTTTGTCCGAAATTGCTCGAAGAATGACACACGGAATTTTGTTCAAATATGCCGCATGCGCGATGGACGCACCTTCCATTTCCACACAATCTGCGCCAAATCGCTCAATAATCCTCTGCTTTACTTCCGATTCTGCGATAAACTGATCTCCACTGGCGATTCGCCCTGTAAATGTATGAATATCTGGATTTGCCTCTTCATTTGCTTCTTTCGCAAGCTTTGCAAGTCTTTCATCTGCCGGAAATGCCAGGACATCCATGTTTGGAACCTGACCGACCGGATCCCCAAATGTGGATGCATCCACATCATGTTGTACCGCATCTTTGGAAATCACAATATCACCAATATCAATAGCTGCATTTAAAGATCCTGCAATTCCCGTATTGATCAAAAGATCTACTCCAAATCTATCTACAAGAATCTGTGCACAGATTGCTGCATTTACCTTCCCGATTCCACTCCGCACAACAACAACTTCCTTACCACAAAGCATTCCTTTGCAGAAAGTCATAGCAGCCTTCTCCACCACTTCACTAATCTCCATCTGCTCTTTCAGAATTGCTACTTCCTTTTCCATCGCACCGATAATTCCTATGATCATCTCTTTTCCTCCTGTTTGTATCATTTTGTTTCTCAATTATAGCAAAGATTTGCTCCAATACCTAGTGTCCTGGCACATTTATTTTCAGATGGGCATGTTATCTGGCGCAAATCCTTCAACAGACTGGTATTTTTTTTCCCCTTTTGCTATAATAAAAAAGAAATATTGAATCTAAATGAAAGTGAGGTGCTATTATGGAATACAAAACACACGGTGTCTGTGCCAGAGAAATTAAATTTGACTTAGACGGAGATACTGTCAAATCCGTAGAATTTGTTGGAGGCTGCTCTGGCAATACACAGGGAGTTGCCCGTCTCGTAGAAGGTATGAAGGTAGACGATGCCATCGCACGCATGGAAGGAATCCGTTGCGGCGCAAAATCTACATCCTGTCCAGACCAGCTTGCACAAGCATTAAAAGAAGCTACTGGAAAATAAAAAACAACAGAGACAAACATACAATCTTTCAAGTCTTCATGCAGTTTGTCTCTTTCTACTTTTACTCATTTTACAAAGGGACCATCTCAGTCTCTGCATCCCAATATGTAGTATTTACCTTATTATTTTGGTTTTTTAGTGTGGCGTTTTCTATTGGAAAATGACAGGTTTTTGCAGGTATGAAAATCATTCCCCAAACATACCGGATGCAGAGACTGAGATAGTCCCTTTGCCTTAACTCTATTCAGTTTTCTTATGACAAGTTTGTAATTCCATTATGGATACGTAAATCCATAAATCACATACTAGTTACAAATTAGCCCATCCAAATTCCATCTGTGAAAGAATTTGCTATATCTGTGTTGGCGGAATGGATTCCTCTGGCACGGTAATAATAGCCTCTTGGAACATCCAATACTTTGCTTGTACTTGCAAATACTGTATTATGAGTTGTTTCTCTCCATGAGTAAACTTGTGACCAAGAACCATTATTATACTGTTCAACAATCACTGCTACTTGAATTGTCTCTACAATCTTCTGCGCTGTTGTATCTCCTCCTGCTGCAACAGTTCCTTTCCCCGCATTTCTTATTGTGGTTGTTCCTTCCATAAGATACTGCCCTCGCGCATTTGTACCTGTACTTCCTTCAGCCTCAATATCTTCCGTTAAATTAGATTGAGCTTGTACTTGATTCGTATTTGTCAAATTTGTTCCTGCAATAATGGACAATGCTGTTAAAAACATTAATAATTTCTTTTTCATCTTTTTTCCTCCTCTACTTAAGTAAACAGTTGAACTGCAAAAAACTTACGCATTTTTAGAAAAAAAATAAATTTTCTACAATTTTTTCTATTTCATCTCTTTCTATCACACCTCTTAGACGATACAAAACCTCATTTTTTTTTAAAGTAGCGCTATATAATTTTCGCTCTACATTTTCTATTTGAAACTCTTTGATTTCAATCTCTACCCCATTACATTTTTTTAAATAACATTTTAAATAATTGTCCTCATTTGATATACTTCTGGCTACATCACTATATTGATAACATATTTCATATTCTATTGTTTGCTCCTTATACAAATAGAATAGTTTTACATTTCCCAGTTCTTTTTCTATCACACTATCATAAAACTCCATCCCCGCAGGCATATACTGTAACTGCACAGGCTCAATTCCCAATTCTTCTTTAATCTGCTCATATGCTTCTTTTTCATCTACTTTTATTGTTTCTAATCTATCTTCGCCTTCCGTATTAACCTTTACCGTATTCTCATTCCCCAGCACCAGATCCGCAACTTTCAACCAGTATGGTCTGCCTCCAAGACTTGTCATGCCAATCCCCAATACCAAAACCATCGTTGCGGCAACAACAAACACTGCCCTTTTTTTTCTTGGAAAATGGAATCTTTTTCTCGCTTTCTTTGCTTTCTTCTTTTCCTCAGCCGCTCTCCACCTGAAGTAAGATTCCCGATCTTCTTTAGAAAGTTTCTCACAAAACTCTTCTATACTGATCCCAATCTCCTCTGACTCTTCACTAGGAGCATCTGTCCGATTCTTTTCATATTCTTTTATGCTTTTTGCCAGTGCTTCCCGCAATGTGTCTGGCGCCTGAACTTCTTTTAAAGATTCATTTGAAAGAACTTCCTTTTCTATTTGTTCCGCCTCTTTTTCCATCTGCTTCTTCAAAAACTGCTTGAATTTTTCTTCCATCTGCCACCTCTCTTTCTCTCAAAAGGAATTTTATTTTTTTATCTCATTTATATACGGCAATAGAATTTTTTACATGCGCTTCTCTTTTCTCAACCTTCACTATTTTGTTTTTTCTTGACATTTTCTCAAATCTGTTTAATATGATTCTTAGATATAGAAAAGATTCGGAGGAACATCATGAAACGTATTATTCTTACCGGCGGAGGAACTGCCGGACATGTAACACCTAATATTGCCCTTCTTCCCCGTTTAAAGGAACTCGGGTATGATATTCAATACATCGGCTCTTATAATGGTATGGAAAAAGGGCTGATCGAACCGCTTGGCATCCCATATCATGGAATTTCATCAGGAAAGCTCCGCAGATATTTCAGTTTGCAGAACTTTACAGACCCATTCCGTGTATTAAAAGGATTTGGCGAAGCAAAAAAACTGATCAAAGAACTACAGCCAGATGTCATTTTTTCCAAAGGCGGCTTTGTAACCGTTCCGGTTGTAATGGCTGGGAAAAAATGTAAAGTCCCAACGATCATTCATGAATCTGATATGACCCCGGGACTTGCAAATAAAATTTCGATTCCTGCCGCCACAAAAATCTGCTGTAACTTTCCGGAGACATTAGAACACCTGCCAAAAGAAAAAGCGGTCTTCACCGGCTCTCCGATCCGACAGGAACTTCTCACGGGAAATGCTGATGCCGCATTAAAATTCTGTGGCCTTTCCGCAGAGAAACCAGTCATTCTAATCATTGGAGGAAGCCTCGGCTCCGTTGTCGTCAACAATGCAGTCCGCGAGATTTTGCCTGATCTTCTCAAAGATTTTCATGTGATCCACCTCTGTGGAAAAGGCAAGGTAGACGATTCTCTCAAGTCCTTGGAAGGATATGTTCAGTTTGAATATATTAAATCCGAATTGAAAGATTTGTTTGCCCTGGCTGATGTAGTGATTTCTCGTGCGGGCGCCAATGCCATCTGTGAACTGCTCGCTCTGCATAAACCGAATCTCCTGATTCCACTTTCTGCAAATGCAAGTCGCGGAGACCAGATTTTGAACGCTCGCTCTTTTGAACGGCAAGGATTCAGCAAAGTTCTCGAGGAAGAGGAATTAAATAAATCCACCTTACTTGATTCTTTGCAGACATTGTTCCGCGACAAGGAATCTTATATCAAAGCGATGCAGCAATCCAATCAACAAAATTCCATTGACACAATTATTGAACTGATTGAATCCGTGTGCAAATAGTCGGATGCTTTCTAAAACGTCAGGGGCTGTCACAAAATATTTTCGTGACAGTCTCTTTTTAGATCAGCTTTTCAAATTCCTCTCTATAATTCTTTGTAATCCACTTTCTTGCTCGGTAAAGCATCTGATACAGAGCATTTAGCTCTATTCTCATTTTCACTGCAATGTCTTCCTGCGGTACTTCATAAATATACGCCAGCACCACTGCCTGCCACCATCTCGGATTTTTCTGATATAGCTGAGTAAAAATTTCTTTCCGTAACAATGTATGCTTTTCTTCTTTTGTTTTTATAAACACATTCTCTTCTGTACTGCGGGCAGCTTCCCTCATATCACATAATTCTACGATATTCTCGTCTGTAAGCTCCCATTTTACCTTCTCCTTATAGTTCAACACATAATTTTTTGCAGTTGTAATCAGCCAGGACTTTATATTTCCTCTTTTTATTTGTTCAAACTGAATATATAACTGCATAAATGTATATTGAGAAGCTTCTTCTGCCACATAGTGATCTCCGGAGTAATTCAACGCTGTTTTGAAAACGAGATTTACATACTTGTCATATGCCGTATTAAAATCTATATTCTCACTTAATTTCTGACTCACTCAGGTACCCCGTTCTATCTTACTGTTCATTCAACTTTGATAAAATTTCCAATTTATCTTCCTCTGTAAGTGTTCCGACATTCCATCCCAGCCCGACATTGTCGTTTTTATATCTTGGAATCAGATGCATATGAAAATGAAAAACAGTTTGTCCTGCCAATTCTCCATTATTCTGCACAATATTATATCCCTCACATCCAAGTACTTCTGTCAGCTTTGTGATCATTCTTTTTGCAAGAACGAGCGCCTTGGCCGCGATCTCATCATCAAGATGATACAAATCTTTATAATGCTCCTTTGGCAAAATCAAAGCATGTCCTTTAGATGCCGGTCCAAGGTCTAAAATAACCCTGAAGTCCTCATCTTCATAAAGTGTTGCCGATGGAATCTCTCCATTTGCTATTTTACAAAAAATACATTTTTCATCTCTCATTATTTTTCCTTCTTTCGTTTTTTCTATGTCATTCCTGTCTGACTTTTCCGACCTCTTTCTGTCGAACTTTGTCGTCGGAATATAGTTGAATCCATGTGACTACAATGTTACACTCGTCTCAGAGAGGTGATTTGTATGCTTAATACAACAGATTCACAAAAGCTAAAGGTTCTTGCAAAACAAAATCCTGAAATACAGATCTTGATTGAAAAACTCATGAAAGAATATGAGTTTATCCTTTCCAAAATGTCGCACGAAATCCGTAACCCACTGACACTTGTGTACAGTTCTCTTCAATTAATGGAGGCGCAACATCCACAACTTACAAAAATCCAGCACTGGTCAGATACACTTGAGGATGTCAAATATATCTGTGGACTCTTGGACGAACTTTCCTCCTATAATCACGGCGAACATTTGAACCTGTCTGTCTTTCCATTTTCGGTATTTCTCAGACACATCGCACTGTCCTTTGCACTTTCTCTTGAACAGACGAACATCCAATTTTGTTCTGAAATCGCAGACAATCTTCCGGATCTGATCGGAGACCAGCGAAAGCTTCAGGAAGTACTTTTAAATCTTCTTCAGAATGCCAAAGATGCCATCACAGAAAATGGCCTTATAAGACTAAAGGCCTTTTGCAATGACCATCACGTGATTGTCGAAATCACGGATGACGGATGCGGTCTTACTTCCGAACAGATTCCTACCATTTTTTCTCCATTTACCTCCTATAAGACAAATGGAACCGGACTTGGACTCGCAATCTGCAAACGGATCATTGACTCCCACCGCGGTACTCTGACCGTCTCCTCAAAGCCGGGATCGGGGGCTACCTTTACAGTTTCGCTTCCTCTTTAAGCTGACTGTCCCTGCCATTTGGATATTTCTTCTTATGATACAATATAGCTGCCAGCAAAATTCCGCTGATAACTCCACCAATATGAGCCGAATTATCCACACCTTTACTTGTAAAGCCTAAGTAGAGACTACATAGAACCATAACTGCAAGTCCTCTGCTGCTGATGTTTCCAATTCGTCCTCTGTTTCGAAGCGCTACATAGAATAATGCCCCAATCACCCCAAAGATTGCCCCTGACGCCCCTGCAGAAATAGCATATTCCCCTGTCTGTATGTCCATCCACGCAGACAGCAGATTCCCCATAAGTCCACTTAACAGATAGACTGCCAGGTATTTCCATTTTCCGATTTCTAATTCCAGATTCCATCCGATCACACCCAATATGAACATATTGTTCATCAAATGCTCAAATCCAAAGTGTAGAAACATACTTGTAAACAGGCGATAATATTCCCCCTCCTCAAGCATGCTGGGTACATACATTGCCCCGTGATGAAACATGAAAATTCCATCTTCTGTCATTCCTTGAAAGGAAAGGACAAGAAATATTGTGATATTGATCACGATCATTGCTATTGTACAGACTGCTTTCTTTTCCTGTTTCACGCTTTACCACCATTTCATTTTATAAAGTCACATTAATTATTAGTATTAAGCAAAAATAGGTATGTGTCAAGAACCTTTCCGGATTCTTTCCTAAGGACCATATATTCCAGCGGCTCCATCACAGCACCCCACATTCAGTTTCTTTTTTATTTTGCGTACAAAAAGAGTGAGCACATCAACCATAAACTGCTCACTCTTGTAACTATTCTTAAAATTATGCCAATGCAACAATTACTTCCACTTCACAGAGAACATTCTTTGGAAGTGTCTTCACTGCAACACAGGAACGAGCCGGTTTGCCTGTGAAATATTTTCCGTAAACTTCATTAAACGCTGCAAAATCAGACATATCAGCAAGAAAACAAGTTGTCTTCATAACATCTGTATAGTTTGCTCCTGCCTCTTCCAGAACAGCACCGATATTTTTCATTACCTGCTCTGCCTGTTCTTGAATTGTTGTTCCTGCAATTTCACCTGTAGCAGGATCAATTGGAATCTGTCCTGAAGAAATCATCAGATTTCCAAATACCATTGCCTGAGAATATGGTCCGATTGCTGCCGGAGCCTTTTCTGTACTGATTACTTTTAACATAGTTAAACCCTCCTTCATTTCGTAGAACTTATTTTCTAATTTTCATAATACCACTTAAGGAATGATTTCTCAACAAAAAATATCCATTTTGCAGTAGCATCCGCTTTGAATCTCCCTTCTCTTTGTCCAAATTTCACAAGCATCTCCTTCCTCCTAGACTGTATCGTCATCCCGAAACATCTCTAATTCGTCCCATTCTCCCCATTTTTTCTTTTTTGAAAAAATCTTTTTTGTATGCTTCTTCCATTCCACAAACCATCCATCCTTTTCCCGCAGCACTATATTTTCTCCGGCTTCCCAACCAGTTTCATCCAATATTCCCTCCTCTGTAACATACCCCTTCTGCTGTGATCTCAGCTGTTCCATCTGCTCTTTCCAGTCTGTTTCCATCAGCATTTGAATCTGTTTCATTGAGTAATTTTCCTGCATGGAAATCTTATGCAGCTCATATGCCAGAAATACACATTCTTTCTCTTGATATTCTGCCCGGCTGACAAAATATTCTGCCAGATGCCGGAACTCGTTCGTCGTCTCTTTTGCATAACGCGGCAAAAAACAGAAAGAGAACACTCCCTTTTCATAATAAATAAACTCTGGATTAAGGATCACCTTGTTTTCACTTAAAAAATACTTTTTCATTTCCTTCATCACGGTCAGAAGCTGATATAAAAATGCTTTCAATTCTTCATACCCAATGGGAATCTTTTCATATTTTGTTTTCATTGAAACTTTACAACTGATATCGTAATAGTACTGACTGTTCTCCCCGGCTCCTCTGCCACGTACCTCAAGCAGACCTGGAATTTTATTTTCCCTTAGCATATGCATTTGATAATCCTCTTCATAAATGCCCGCCTCTTCGATAAGTAAGTATGTCTTGTCAAGATTTCTTTTAACCTCCGTCTTCATGTATTCCTGCCTTTCTCATATTTCTGATAAATTTCTCCGGCTCTGTCACAGCCACACTCTGGCTCACAGAAATTTTCATTCTCCCTTTCCATGCAATCCCTTGTACAGTAATCTTTTGATCGGTCTCCTCAATCGTCAGATTCACTGCTGAAAATAACAGCATCCTTTTCCTTGCCGCAATTTCAAACGACTGCTCTGCCTCCGCAATAGTACAAGCTTCCGGACTTCTTTTTTTCTGGCTATGCACAACTGCCGCCTCATAGGCAGTTCCCATCAGAATATTTTTATCATGATAATAAAACACTCCTCTGATAACTAAAAAAAAGCTAAGAAAAAATACGGAACACGCAACCGCCGCCTCAATGGTCGCACTTGCTTTCATCCTCATAAAAAAACCACCCCCACATATGCTGCTGTAAGAAAAGGAACAAACGGAATCCTCGTATCCCTCCGGAATTTTTTCCAAACCAGACATCCCACTGCGGCAATACTGCTGAAAAAGAACGCAATGCATACCAAGGTGACGGTATCCCAGATTCCGAGATAAATCCCCAAAAGAGTGATGATCCATACATCTCCATATCCGACAGCTTCTCTTGTGATCCAGCTTATTATCCCCAGAACTATTCCCGGAACAGCCCCTTGAAATAGCGGAAATAGATTCAGCCTGGTATTCCACAAACTAATCAAAAGAACTCCGAGACTTCCTGCCCACAGCAGCCACATCGGAAGACTCCTCTTTTTCAAATCTATCGCCGCACAGACTACTAAAAATAAAAAAATACTGATTGTTCCTACCGTCCGCATCTTGAACACGCTCCTCTTCCACCGACCTCTGACAGCTTCACTGCCCGGATATTTCTTTTTAGCCCACTGCACCCAAGGGAAGCATGATAACGATCCCCAGATGCTGTGTAATAAATCATCCCGGATGCAGACTTTGCCTTGCATTTTTCACATGGGTAATATTTCCCTTGATATTCGTTCCTGAGATCTGCAACATCGGGTACGTTTCCTGCCTGAATTGATAATTTCAAATGTGTGCATTGATAACTTTTATGATAGACTGTTCCTGTTTGTCTTGGATCCGTGTTGTGGTACGGCTGGTTTCCTTATAGCCGCAATGCATAATATGTTTAAGCAGGTTGTGATAGAGAAAGGGGTAAAAACTAAAAAAGAGATTGAAGAAAATCCTGATATTGCGAATATAAGAAAAGAACAGCTTCATGGGTTTGAGTTGCAGTCATATATGTTTACAATTGCAACGACCAATATGATTCTTCGTGGAAATGGAAAAAGTAATCTTATAAATGCTGACTTTTTAGCTCAAGAGCCTGATAAGGTACAATTAAAGGGTGCTACTGTAGACATGATGAATCCGCCTTATTCTCAGAGTTCAAAAAAGAATCCTAATTTGTATGAAATTTGTTTTACGGAACATTTATTATATTCGCTCACAGAGGGAACTAGATGTGCCGTTATTGTTCCACAATCCTCAATGACCGGAAAAACAACAGAAGAACAAAATGTCAAAATGAACATTTTAAAACATCATACGTTAGAGGGTGTTATTACTCTTAATAAAGATACTTTCTATGGTGTAGGAGTAATGCCATGTATTGCAGTATTTACAACACATAAACCGCATAGCAAAAATAAAGTATGTAAGTTCATAAACTTTGAAGGTGATGGATGGAAGGTATTTCCTCATTTAGGACTTTTAGAGACAGAGTCGGCAAAGGATAAAAAATTTGACTTTTAAAAATAATAATGCAACAGCTTATATTACAAGAACGGCAAATGATAATGGGCTATATGGATTAGCAGATACTGAAAATGCAGATTTTGAAATAAATCCAGCGAATACTATATCATTCGGTGCCGAAACTGCAGAATTCTTCTATCAACAAGCACCATATATAACAGGTAATAAAATGTACTACTTGGAATCTAACGCATTAAACAAATTTACAAGTTTGTTCCTAGTGGCAGAATTAAGAAAAGGTATTAAATCCTATTTTTCTTATGCAAATGGAGCTATCCCTGCTCGAGTAATGCGAAAAAAATTATGCTTCCTGTAGATAAAAATGATACTCCGGATTTTGACTTTATGGAAAAGTATATTAAAGATCAGAGATATCGACTGCAACAACGATATATTTTACATGCAAAAAAACAATTAAATCTTCTAGGAGAAAGTAAACAAATACCATCATTGGAGGATATACCTTGGAAAGAGTTTTTTGTAACTGAAATCTTCCAGCCACCCAAAAGCGGCAAAAGAATAACTAGTCAAAACTATATTGATGGTAATATGCCAGTAGTATCATCTGCCGGTGGAAATAATGGGGTAATTGCATTTGCCGGTAATACTGAAAAAGTTCGTATCTATGGGAACTGTTTAAGTGTTGCAAATGGCGGTGTATCAGCTGGATTTGCCTTTTATCATCCGTATGATTTTATTGCGACAGATCATGTTACGCATTTTGAAGGTTCTGGCTTAAACAAGTATCACTATCTATTTATTGCAACAATTATAAAAAAACAGATGCATGATAAATATGATTTTAGCCGAGAAATGACAGACCCACCATTAAAAAGGGAGAAAATAATTCTTCCCACAAAAGAGGATGAAACCCCTGATTTTGATTATATGGAACAATATAGTAAAAATATTTTAATCAATAAATACCAGCAATACCTACAGTATGTGAATAATGATTGAAGATATGAATTGCTCCCTGGATGATTTTAAATATTTATAAAAATTATCTGGCAGACTATCTGATAAAATCTGAAGTCTATCGATTATTAATAGTGGGATAACTAGTATATTCATACTCTCTCTTGCTCAGAAAAAAGGCAATACTTATAATATGAACAATTATGCATCCAATACACACCGAATTTACGGAAGATATCGGATGCAAAATCTGTTCAGTATTTTTTCCAAGCCTTTTTGCATAAAACATCCTATTATGGATATGTATGAAAGATTCTTTTTCATTTACATTTTTTTTATCACCTTCATTAAGGTTCCATCTTCTCCCCAAACAAGTTCATCTAATTTTAAAAATTCTCTCACAAACTTGTTTACTGGATTTTTATAAATATTTTCCGGAGTATCAAACTGAACTAATTCTCCTTTTTCCATAATTGCAATTCGATCTGAAATATCTAATGCTTCCTCTTGATCATGTGTTACAAAGATCATGGTAATGCCAAGTTTCCTTTGCAATGTTTTTAATTCTTGGCGCATTTTTAAGCGCAAACTTGCATCCAAATTTGATAATGGCTCATCCAATAGTAAAATCTTAGGGTTTGTTGCCATAGAACGAGCTAAAGCAACCCTCTGTTGCTGTCCTCCAGACAGATTCCCCACACGCGTATTTTCATAATCAGAAAGATCCACAATTTTCAGATACTCTTTCGCAACTGGAATTGCTTCTTTTTTTGACATCCCACATAAAAAACGAAGCCCATAACAAACATTTTGAAGTACATTCATATGTGGAAACAAAGCATAACTCTGAAAAACTGTAGATATCGGACGCTCTTCTGGCGGAAGTTTCGTAATGTCTTCTCCATCTAACAGAATTTGTCCATCATCTGCTTTCAAAAAACCACCCAGCATATTAAGTGTTGTTGTTTTTCCACATCCTGATGGACCTAAGATTGTAATAAACTCTCCTTTATCTACGGATAGATTTAATGATTTTACACCATTATTTTTATCATATAATTTTTTTAAATTTACTAATTCTAGGAACATTTTATCTCTCTCCCTTCTGTTTCTTTCTGGAGTGTTCCATGAAAGCCATGGAGATTATATTGACCGCCACAGTAACCACAATAATCCAAACAGCCTCTACTGCCGCAACACTATATCGTCCATTTTCAATCATTCCATATAATTCCACACTTGCTAAATTACGACCAGGGGATATCAAAAATACAATTGCACCTACTGCAGTCATGCTAGAGGTGAAAATCGTAATAAACGATGTAAAGAAAACCGGTTTCATCAATGGGAAAATAATTCCCTTTAAAATCTCAATACGACTTGCACCTAAATCCAATGCTGCTGATTCCAATTTCTCATCGATAGATGAAAATGCTGCATTGGCTGATTTATTCGCTACAGAAATCTGTCTGAATGTAAAATTAACTATAATAATCAGTGAAGTACCTCTAATTAAAATCGGTTCATGACAAAATGCTGCTACATAACCCAATCCGAAAAAAGTACCAGGAATAATATACGGAAGTGACGCCGCAAATTCCATAACCTTCATTCCGGGTATATTTCTTCGATGTGTATAATAGGATAACAAAATTCCTAATAGTGATGCCATAAAAGCTGCAATTACAGAAAAAACTAAACTATTCCTAAATGAACTCCACCATGAACGTGGAAGTTCATTCAGATATTTAGAAGTAAATTGAATTTTTCCTGTTGCTGTATTCGAAATACTGGATAGAATAATATTCCCATACTTTAATGCCATAACTGCAAAAAACAATACTACCACAAATGCTAATACCCAACGTACCCATTTAGGAAGTTCAAATTCATAGCCACTTCCTGAAAACGACTTACTCCCATCGTTCAAATTGTCCATCTTCGACAATGTCTTTCTATAAAAATAAAATGCTATGATTGCTGGGGGAAGCATTAGCATGCTCATAGCAGATGGTCTTCCTAAATTTGAAGAAGACAACACCTGTAAATATGCTTCTGTTGCCAATACCTTGTATCGTCCACCCATAACAATCGGTGTCCCAAAGTCAGCCAAATTCATTGTAAAAAGTGTAAACATGACTGACCACAAACCCGGTTTCACTGTCGGAAGTACGATATGAATCAAGGTCTGGAATGGCGTTGCTCCTAAATCCCTTGAAGCAAGAACTTGTTTTAAATCAATTGCATCAAAAGACGCAATCAGCATCAAAGATGCAAAAGAAATAGTTCCCACAGTCTGTAGAATAACAATTCCCTGCCACCCGTACGGATTCACACTCAATCCTAACAATCCATGTGTGATCAACCCTCTTCTTCCAAACAATGTAATGAATGCAAGGGATGCCACAAATGGTGGAGAAATGATTGTAAGTAACAAACTATTGTGTACAATTTTACGTTTCTTTCCTGGAGAAGCAAAGGCATAAAGTGCTATACAAAAAGCAAATATTGTAGTAAATGTGGATGACAAGGTACTTACCCAAAGGCTGTTCTTAATCAATATAAAATTCTTTTCATTGAATAATTCCAAATAATAAGTAAGTGTAAATTCTCCATCCTTAAAAAAACTTGTAGATACTACCGAAAAGATAGGGTATAAAATAAACAGAACAATTCCTGCAATTACTGCTGCTAAAACCATCCCATCCAACAAGTTTGCTACCATATATCGCTTTGAACGTTTTGATTGCAGACTTTTCATCTCTTTTATCCTTTCTAAAATCGTATAAAAAGAGCCTTGATCGCTCAAGGCTCTATCTTGTATTAATTATTGTGCATCTTTTTCGCCAACAAGATCTGCCCACTTTGTAAGTAAATCTTCACGCTGTGACCCAAAAAGAAGTACATCCTGATCTATAAGAATTTTTGTATCAACTGCGCTAATCACTTCTGGCACATCTACATCTCCACGTGTCATAACACGAGCATCTGCTTCACGAAGATTTTCCTGTCCAGCTTTTGATAAATAGTAATCTACAAATACTTTTGCAGCTTCTTTGTTTTCTGAGTTTTCGAAGATACCAATTGGAGCTGGTGTCCATGGAATCATATCTTCTGGTATAACAACAGATACATTGTACTCTTTTTCTAACTCATATGCTCCACCTGTAATTGCAAGAATTGCAACTCCATATTCACCTGCACATACTTTTGGTCCTGGCTCTCCACCACCCTGTGCATAGAAATCTACATTATCATTGATCTTACTCCAGATATCCCATCCTTCGTCTTCTCCCCATGCTTGAATCGTTCCATTCAGGATGGCATACTGTGTTCCAGAAATTGCAGGAGATGCCATAATGATTTCATTTTTATATTTTGGATCTGCAAGATCTTTCCATGTTTTTGGCGCTTCTAAGCCTTTTTCTTCTAATACATCATTATTTACAACAAATCCAGCTGGTACAAGTGCAAGACCTGTCCAGAAACCATCTTTGTCTGCATATTTAGGATCAATTGCTGATCTTTCTGGTGATTTATATGCATGTAAATATCCAAGTTCTGCAGCACTAATATAACTATCAACTCCACCACCAAACCAGATGTCTGCTGTTGTCTTACCTTCTTCCGCCTGAAGCTGTGCTAATGCTTTACCTGTAGATATTTCTACATATTCTACTTTAATTCCTGTTTCTTCTGTAAATTTGTCAAATGACTTTTCAGCCCCACCATATGCAAGCATAACTTCAAGAGTTGTTCCTTCATATGGTTTTTCTTTCTGTTCTTCCTGTTTTGATGTGTTGTCTTTATTTTCTTCTGCTTTATTCCCACAAGCAGCTACGGAAAATACCATAGACATTGCTAACATCAATGCAAGTACACGTTTTTTCATTTTCCTAATCCTCCTCTTCCTTTACATGCACATAACCTGTACTCTCTTAGTTTATCATACAAGCCTATTTTATTCAAATTATTTTTTTAGATTATTCACGGAGAAGCCGTGAAAATGGCTGCTAAGTCACATAGTTACAGTGTTTTTAACTGAATATTACTTTTCACTTATTAAGTGAATGAAAAAAGAGCATACTGTCTAAATCAATCCCTGAAATAATTACCTCGTCTGCATCTGTGTTAAAAATTATCTTTGTTACGTCGATTATTGTCCTCCTTAAATTTTTGCCTGGAACCGATGTTCCGATGTCACACTCATTACGAATGAAGGCTGAAAATACAAGGATGCGCAGCAAAGCGGAGCACTTGATAAGATTTTTAAGAAAAATCTGTATCCTTGTATTTGAAACCAGAATGAAGTACTGTGACAAATCGAGAACATCCTGACAAAAAATTTTAGAGGACAATGATAGACGTAATCACAAAGGTCGATGGAAAACGCAAACGAGAGAAGTAAGGGATTGATTTCGTATTTGGTTTGATGAGCATGCTGGCGTTCCCAGCGTAGAAATAACTTTGAATCATTCGGATGAAAATGAAAAACTGCAGTTTAAAACTATTTTAGTAGCATTGACAAAACTGTATTTAGCTAATTATGGTGGACACCAAGAATTGTATGTTTCTTGGGAAAAAAATATCCATGTTGGTTTTCCTACCTTGATTATTTTTTACAGCAGGACAGACCAAGAAGGAACTACGATTATACGAATGAAGCAAGATGAGTGTAATAAAATCATTCAATCAAATTCGGATGTTATAAACAAGGATTTGAATATTCTAGATGACGATTCGAATATGATAGATGAAGATGATGAAAGGATTGATTTGTTTTGAAATATATGAGGGGTTATGACTTGTATCTTCTGAAAAAGTATGGCACAAAGATTCCCATTATGATAGAACCTGATGAAGCTTGACATGTAACGATTGCGGGATCCAGTGGCAGTGGAAAATTGAAAAAAGATCTTTGACATAGAGCCATACTAAATCTTGACATAGAATCACTATATTTCATAATGTAAGGATTCTAATCCACATATTCCGAAAATTACGGTTGAATCATTTCTATTAATTTATCTCTATTCCACAATATAATTCCATTTCTCTCCACCAATTCAATAGCCGCTTTAGTGAAATAACGATTTGTCAACACAACCCCTACATGGCAATGATAAAACGTTTTTCCTACATATACTTCTTGTACAGATTTATTCTCTATATCAGAAGAGTAGCATTTGCATTGAATCCCATATTTAATATCGTCACGATAAGCAATGATATCTATTCCTTGATCGCCACTACCTCTTGTAACTTCAACATTTTTATATCCATTCCTCTCTAAAAGTTTTGCACAAAACACTTCAAACTCATGTCCTTCCATATTATCAAAATCATTCTCTACCGAGTTTCCTAAATATTCATCTACACTATTTACTTCTTCTATTTTTGAGCCAAGAAATTTATCATCCCTCTCTTTATAAAGCCAATTTGTTATCGAATCAAATCCATCCTCGCAATAATATTTTATTTTATATTGAATCGAGTTGCATGAAACGTTCCCTGCAACTGTTGTATCTGAGTCAAAAGTAAATTTTACGTTACTAAATCCCTCCCCTTGGAAATAGGATTTCAAGAAAAAGTCTGTATAATTATCACCTACATATTCTATTCCCTTAATACAATTAAGTAATGATTTTCTTATTTCGTCTTTTTCCAATTCCAAATCACAGTCCAAAACTTTACATAGCAATCTGTTTTTTTACAATTCCGATCATCACACAACATAAATACCTGTTTAACATCCATCGTTTCTGTCTCAACATAAATATCATCCAGAAGCAGTAGGTCTACTCTATGTTCATTTATAAACTGTCTTAGTTTCTCCAGATCTAAAAAGACCATCACTTGAAACAACAGTTCTCTTCTTCCCAAAATGTACTCCGACAGACCTCTTGCATACTCTGGCTCTTGTGTACAGATTGCAAGTATCTTTCCTTTCAATGCATCACTTCCATTTCTGTTTATGTGTTTTGAAGTTTCCTTTTTGAATTTTTGTGTTTTGGATTTTTCCTTTTGAATTTGTAATGGAATCTGGCTGTACTTACTGCCGGCCTCTTTTGATATGTAATGGTCCCTTGACCATAGAATGATATTTCATTTAGAAATGTTCTGTTTGTATGTTGTATTATATCGACATCTTTTCCTTTTGTCTATATGCATTTTTAGATTTGACTCTTTTTGTGAAATACTCACAAGTTTTGGTAGAAAAGAATCCCGTAAAGTAAGCAGACCCCCGGCAATCCAAGGGTTCCCGATGTCAAAAGGGAAAGACCATTCAGCCCCACCGCCACTGAAATTCCTCTGGATGCGAGGATTTCATTTGTGAAGAAAATAACTCCCAGACCAACGACTGCCCGGACAATAAAATTTACAACGATGCTTGAACGATTTTCATCCATCTTTTCCTTCTCCAGTTGTTCTTATCTCATATATATGGACTTGTCTGGGAGTTTATGCTCTCTTTATTTTTTGGCTCTTGTTCCTATTTTGTTCCGAAAATACGATCTCCCGCATCCCCGAGTCCCGGAACAATATATCCATGATCATTTAATTTCTCATCTAAAGCCCCAATATAGACATCCACGTCCGGATGTGCTTCCTGAAGCTTCTTCACACCTTCCGGTGCCGCAATGATACACATAAAACGAATATTTTTCACACCTTTATCCTTCAGCATCTGAATCGCTGCAACGCAGGATCCTCCTGTCGCAAGCATCGGATCTACGACAAATACTTCTCTCTCCCCGCAGTCTGCCGGAAGCTTGCAGTAATATTCTACCGGTTCCAATGTGTCCGGATCACGATAAAGTCCGATATGACCTACCTTTGCCGCCGGAATCATCGTAAGCATACCTTCTACCATTCCAAGACCAGCTCTTAAGATTGGCACAACAGCCAGTTTCTTTCCTGCCAGTTCCTTAACAGTTGTCTTACAGATTGGTGTCTCAATCTCGACATCCTGTAATTTCAGATCTCTTGTCGCCTCATAGCACATATACATTGCAATCTCGCTGATGATCTCTCTGAAATCTTTTGATCCGACTTCTTTTCTTCGGATAATTCCTACTTTATGCTGGATCAGCGGATGTTCCATTACCAGTACTTTTCCCATTGTTTTTCTCCTATTCTTCAATTAATGCAATACGTCTCTTATGTCTTTCATCTTCGGAAAACGGTGTGTTTAAAAATGTATCGACAATCTTCACACCAAGTCCCGGTCCTACCACACGTCCTCCTAAAGCGACAATGTTCGTATCATTGTGTAATCTTGTCGCCTCTGCTGAAAAGCAGTCTGAACAGAGCGCACAGCGGATCCCTTTCATTTTGTTTGCTGCGATGGAAATCCCAATTCCTGTTCCGCAGATCAGAATCCCCTTCTCACATTCTCCGTCTATAATTGCCTGTCCTACTTTTTTGGCATAAATTGGATAATCCACAGATTCCCCGTCACATCCAAAATCTTTGTACTCCAGACCTTTTTCCTCTAAATATTTGATAATCTCCAGTTTCAATTCATATCCACCGTGATCACATCCGATTGCTATCATGCTTTTGTTACCTCCTCGTTCAGCTTTTGTGCCAGTTTCTCGATAAATTCTTTCATCATCTCGTATACACTACCATACTCCGTCAATGGCTGTCCATATGCAGATGGGATTTTCCTGTCATCATCTATATATTCTCCCAGTGTATATACATTTTTGATATTCTCATAATCTGCCACTGCACTCCATTTATGCCTGTCATCAATGGCAAGCACCAGTGTCTCCTCGTCAAGATCTTCCTCCGTAAACTGCCTTGACTTATAATCTGCAATCGACATGCCCTGACTCTTCATGATCGCTTCTGCTTTCTGATTGACTGGCTCCGGAAGTGGTACGACAAGTCCTCTTGACTCAATATCATACTCCTGCAAAAGTTCCTGATTTCTTAGAAGCTCTGCTGCCATCGGTCCTCTGCTGCTGTCTGTATTGCTCAGGAAAAGGATCCGTCTGTATTTTTGTAGTCTCGTGATCTCCTCTGCCCGAAGCATATGATGCCCCGCAGCTTTTTTGAGACGGTTCATAACCGCCGAGCCAATCCCATCCATCGCAAAAGCTTCACTGTAAATATAATCGACATCTTCCTCGTCAAACTCTCTGAGGACACGATACAGATTCTGAGCGATCGTATATTCATTTTCCCGTGTCCCGATATTTTTTACAATACCTCTTTTATACTTTTCTGCCGTCTCGTCTGTAGCAATGATTCCGACTTTATAACCAAGTCTTTCCTGCTCAAACGCAACCTGCCGGATTGCCTTGACCGCCTCTTTTGTCTCTCCTTCAATAATCATCAGCTTTGCTTTCGGTGCATAATGTCGATACTTCATGCCCGGTGCCTTCGGAGCTTCCTTGCTCTTATCACTGACAATTGCCTGATCTTCTGTGACTTCACCGATCACCTCCTCAAGCATCTCCTTTGTGATCGCTCCCGGCCGAAGGATCATCGGAGGTGTCACAGTCATATCAAGGATCGTCGATTCCACTCCGATCTCCACACTTCCTCCATCGATGATCATATCAATCTTGCCATCCAGATCTTCCTTCACATGCATCGCAGTTGTCGGACTCGGGCGCCCGGATGTATTTGCACTCGGAGCAGACACATATCCCCCGCCTGCCAAAATGATCGCACGCGCGACCTCATCCGCCGGCATTCTGACTGCTACAGTATCCAGTCCTCCGGTTGTTCCATATGGTACCAATGCACTTTTTTCAAAAATCATCGTAAGCGGTCCTGGCCAGAAATGATTCGCCAGCAGTGCAGTTTTATCTGGTATATTCACCGCAATCTCTTCCAATGCCCGGTATTCTGCAATGTGAACGATCAATGGATTATCAGAAGGTCTTCCCTTCGCCGCATATGTTTTTTTTGCCGCCTCTTCCTTCAGCGCATGTGCTCCGAGTCCATATACAGTCTCTGTCGGGAAAGCTACCAGCCCTCCCTCCTTCAGGATGACCCCTGCCATTCCGATCACATTTTCGTCAATATTTGTTCTTTGTATTTCTTTTATTATCGTTTCCATGCCCCCTATTATAGCATTCTTTTGTTAAAAAATAAACCTCTTTACAAGTTTAAATATTCCTTCAAGCCTTCCCAGACTGCCTGTGCGATTTTCTCCTGATATGCCTCATCTTGAAGTTTTGCAGCTTCCTCTGGATTTGTCAAAAATCCTGCTTCTACAATCACAGTTGGTATTTCTGTCTTTTTCAATATGTAATAAGTATCATTAGGTTTTGCCTCTCTCCTGTTTGTCTCATCTACCGTTTTTAAATGCTTCTGCAAAATTTCTGCTGCCTTCTTTCCCTCTACGGAATGTGTAAAATAAAATACCTGCGCCCCTTTCACATCACTTGTCTGGTAACTGTTCTGGTGAATACTGACAGCGATAGACGCTTTGCTATGATTAATCAATTCTGTTCTTTTTTTCATATCGCGAATCTTTTTATTCGGAGCTGTTTCCTCACAAAGTGCAGTGTCTTCTTCACGGCTCATCACAACATGCACACCATTCTTTGTCAAAATCTTCTGAAGCTTCTTGGCAACCGCCAGATTCAAATCCTTTTCAGCCAAACCATCTACCCCGACTTTTCCAGGATCAAAACCTCCGTGCCCTGGATCGATCATCACAATCGCCTGTTCTTTTTGTTCTGAAATTTTCCCGGAAACTGCGTTCGTCAATGTCTTCCCCCCGATCAAGGCTGCCATGATCAGCAGAATTCCCATCATCAGCTCTATCTTTTTCTGCAAAAAAATCCCCCCTCTTCCTATATCATTACAATATATGAGAGGGGGAAATAAAATATCATTTCTCTTTCTCTATGAAATTTTCTGTAATCTGACGCTATTTTATATATTTTTCAATCACGGACCAGATTTCAGGCTTTTCAAATCCCAGCTTCCATGCAGCAACACCACCAAGCTGATACTTCTCCATCAATTTTAATTTTGCCTCAATAGAAGAACTATCTTCCAGCCATATTTTATATGTGGCACCGTCCGACTCCCATTGCGCATAATTCTGCTGTGTCTCTTCATCCCATGTGACGGCTGCTCCAGCCTGTGCCACACACGCTTCGGCTTCCTGCATTCCAAGAGCCTCACTTGTAACATTCATCTTATACTGCGCCTGCTCTGTTCCAGCCTGCGCGGCAAGTTCCTGCTCTGTCTTTGGCACTTCTTCCCACAATCTTGTATAAAATGGGACTGCATTGATTACTTTCTCTGCTGACACATCCTTTGTCGCCTGCCGGATTCCATTTTCCACATAGTCAATAGAAGCCACTGAACCGCTCTCCCACGAGCCGGCATAATGTTCATCATATCCCATAATGATGACATAATCTGCAACCTTCCCCTGTTCCTCCAGTTCATAATGACTATTAAATCCCATCGGCACATAGTTATCTACCGACAGAACTTTTTGATTTCTTCGACATTCTATAGAAAGTTCGCGGATAAACTCAATAAAATGTTCTCCACATTCCTCAGAAACTTTCTCAAAATCCACGTTGATTCCATCAATATTATACTGCTGTACCTGCATCATCAGATTATCGATCAGAGTCTTTCTGGCCAAAGAAGAACTTAACAACTGGTATGTCTCTTCCGGCGAGTCGATGCCACCGTCAAAATCCCTCACAAGTGCCCATACCTCCAGATTCGCTGCATGAGCCGTATCCACATAAGCTGAACTTGCGATAGAATTCAGATTTCCCTCTGTATCGGCAACTGTAAACCATGTAGGTGAAATTGTTGTCAATCCTTGTGTCGATGCAATCGTTTCGCTTAACGTTTCATTTGCTATTTCATTCGTAACCTGATGCCAGGCAAGATTGATCTTATAATCTTTTGTCATACTTGTATATTCCGGTGCTTTGGAAGAAGAGGTGATTGTTTCTGTCTTCACAGACTTTAATGCACTACTCTTTATATATCCGATGATCCCATCCTCTGTGCGGACTTTCTTCCAGTCACCTTCCTCTTCTATAAAATATACACGGTCACCCTTCTTAACTTCCGTCAGAATATCACTCTTAACACCTGCAAGCCAGCGCATCTGCGTATCCTTCTTTGCAGTTGTCGTCTTCACCTTGCCCCAATCATCAAAGAGAACTACTCTGTTCGGACTCTTATAAGTCTTTGCAGTGACATTCCCAAACTCCAGAATAAAATCCACTGCGATATAAGTCTGGTCCCCGATATTTTTTACGATTACATAGTCCTTGGATTCCCTCTGACCTGCGTTCGTATATTCCTTGCTTTCTGCCGGTACTTCCACAAGATCTAACGGCAACGTATAGCGCAGTGTGCCTTCGGCTGCGTTCCAGTAAAATCCACCGTCAATCTCTTGACGTACCGCCTCATATGGTAAATAAAACTGTCCGTCAGACACAATCCCTTTCTGTTCCAGAATCGTATTGTTCACAATAACTGCAGCTTGCTCTGCGGCATCTACACCATAATATTCATTCAAATCAGCTTTCACCTTCGATGGACCATATTTTTTCCATACAAATATACCTGCCACAGCGACAACTACAATGATAAAAAATAATACGATCAAAAGCTCAATCAGGCATGTCCGCTTTCTTCTTCGTCTTCGGTCACGCAGCATTTCCGCCCGGCTTCTATATCTTCGATCATTTTCTCTTCTATCCATAGCCTACCTCCTACCTGACCTATTATACCATATGCATTTTCTTTTTTCGACAGATTACTACATACTTTCCTCGTTTTCAAAAAATAATAAGAATTTCTTAATACTCTGCATTGAGGGGATTCGTATTATTTTGCTGCTATTTTTTGAAAATGAAGTTCTTTTAGGCTTCCAGTCTCATCATCCATCACATAGTCCCGCATATATGCATTGCTTTCTTTTGCCATATGTGCATTGACAATCTGTAACGGACTTGCCGGTTCTCCATCCATAGACATTGGAATCCCGCATTTTTCATATGCTTCCAGCTCTATGAAAAATTGTCTGTATTTTTCTTCTGTACTATTCACTTCGTTCCTTCCCGTCCAAACGGTAATTATGGCTTCCTCCGCTTTTTGCTAAGACCTGGGTGCATGTGATATATTCTTCGCAAAACAGATTTCTGCTGAAAAAAGAAGACAGCAAATGGACATTTTAATTATTATGTGCATTTTATAAAATGATTATTTGTAATTGTAACTGCTTTAGTTTTGAAATTTAGCTGAATCACTTAGAAAATCGAATTAATTTAGAATAAATAGAATTGTTGAAAGATTTTCCTGAGAATGTTTTCACCAACATAAGATATTGCTTTTGTATCCCTCCTTTTCTCTTATACATAATTACCGGGACACTGTCTTCTCATACCCGCATTATAAATAATTTCTCCTGACTTTGCAAGTATTTTCTTTACATATTTTTTTTTTTTGTTTATACTATTATAAAGTAAGTATTCAGGTTTACGAAAAGGAAGTGATTATGTATGAAGATCGAAAAAATAAATGACAACCAGATTCGGTGTACTCTGACACGTGCAGATCTTGCTGCCAGACATTTGAAATTAAGCGAACTTGCCTATGGTACCGAGAAAGCAAAGATGCTGTTTCATGACATGATGCAACAAGCTTCCAGTGAATTTGGATTTGAAGCAGATGATATTCCACTCATGATTGAAGCAATTCCTGCTTCTCCAGATTCTATCGTTCTGATCATTACAAAGGTGGATAATCCGGAAGAGCTCGACACGCGCTTCTCCAAATTTGCACCACTGGAAGATTCCGATACAAAACAGGCTATGCTTGAGAAATTAGAAGGCGCTGACGAGTTTCTCGATTTGCTTGATAAAGTAAAATCTGCAGTTGCAGAACCAGCTGCTGAAAAAGAAGATATACAAAAAGACGTCCCTGCAAAACCAGCGATCCGTCTGTTTTCTTTTTCTAATTTAGACAGTGTGATCCATGCAGCCAGATTGCTGCACCCAATGTACCACGGAGCGAATACACTCTACAAAAATGAAACAAACGGTATTTTCATTTTAGCCTTAGCACAATCTGCTCACACCAACAGTGAGTTTAGTAAAATCTGTAATATGTTATCCGAATACGGTTCTTTTGAAAAAGCCTCCGGTGCTGTTCTTGCTTACTTGGAAGAGCACTGTCAGACTGTTATTTCTGCAGATGCAGTCAGACATCTTGCAGAGATTTAAGGTGATATCTCATCCCCTTTCATCATGGAATGGCATCGTTGATCATCGGCCGCAGATTGGATAAAAAATAAAAAGCGTCCTGAGCCAGACTTTCTCAAGTATACTGTCTGCTTGCTCAAGACGCTTTTTCTATTTGCAAAATCTTTGATTAGTTGTTTGCTGCTAAGAAAGCATTAATCTTTTCTTCTAACAGATCTGCATCCAGTCCATGTACCATAGCTGCCTCTGCAAGAGTTTCAGCCTGTGAAGCAGGACATCCAAGACAGTGCATTCCTACTTCCATAAGGATTGGTGCTACTTCTGGATTTGTTCTGATCAGTTCACCGATTGTCATATCTTTTGTCACTTTCGCTGCCATATTTATTTCCTCCTTTATTTCTCTAATCGCGAAACATATTTGAACGTTTATCCTTCCTTTTTTCAAATATGTCATACTCTCTCTTCGATTATAATACTACTCCTTGAAATTATCAACTCTTACTTAATTGTTTATACATTTTAATACAATTTTAGAATTTTCAAAAGTCAACAAGTTTTTTATTTTTTTTCGACAAATGAAGATTTTTATTATAACTGACCAAAACATTCGTTCTTTTCTTAACAATAATAATCCACACAATTCACATTCATTCATGTGGATAATGTGGATAACTTGGTGTAAAACTTTTATTTTTAACCATTTTAGCCAGTTTCCTGTGTGGAAAACTTGTGGACAGTATTTTGATAGTATTTTTCATAATTCTCTTGTCCTCGACAACTTTGTGCACTTTGCATATGATTATTTTTCCACTATTTTCCTATGTCTATACAATTTAAAGTTTTGCATAGGAAAATAGGGCACAGTATGCTGAATCGCTTCACACATACTGCACCCATTTTTCCTCATTTCATCATCATTTTCCTTATTCCAGCACTCTTCGTATTGTAATAATATCTGTGAAAAATGCCGGACTGATCCCAATCCCGTTCTCCTCATCAATTGCATTAATAATCTGATTCTCTTCTATATAAATACCAACATGTCCCTCATATAAAATTAAATCTCCCGGAAGAATTTCATCATAAGTAACTTCTATTCCCGCATTTTCCATATCCCACGTTGTCCGCGGAAGTTTCACTCCAAATTTTCTATACACGGACTGAACAAACCCCGAACAATCTGCTCCCTCGGTCAGACTTGTGCCTCCCCAGACATATGGATTCCCAAGAAACTGCTTTGCATAGGCGACTACCCTTTTTCCTCTTTCTTCTACTGTCCCTTTCTTTTCTTCTGATTCTACAGTATCATATTTTTCTTTTATCGTAACATAATCATCGGATATATATGCTCTTCCCCCATAATATTCGATTGGAATCCACCCATTTTGAGGCTTCTCTTCTATTTTCTTTTTGGCACCTTGTTCCAACTGTCCGATAATCTGTGTGTCTGTCCCCTGACCTTTCCGCACGTTGAGACAATCTGCTGTAACTTCAGCAATCTGTATGGCAGTTTTCTCTGTTTCTTTTAACTCTTTCTCATAATACTGCTCCTTTAATAATCCAGCCCCCACACTTGGTAAGTGTTCTGCCGCCATAGATATACAGGGAATACTTTGCGACAAAATCTCTACTGCGATCAGACCTGCCATTATTTTCTTTCTACTTCTATCCCTCATAGTTTCCTCCTCTTTTCGCTTTTTAGTATTCCCACTTTCCCTGAAATCATGCTTTTGTTACCAACTTGTTAAATCTCCCTTTCAAAATTCTAAATATAAAATTTTTATGATTCCTTCCAAACATATTGTGTCAGACATTTTATCGTGTTATACTTCAAGAGTAAGTGAGTTTTATTATTTTTATAATTAAAATTAGATAATATATCTTTGCTTACCTAAAATTTTTACTTGACAAATCCCCTTTGAATAATTTATATTATAGTCATAATAACTATTACTATTATTGAAAGGGGGATTCCCATTGGCAACACTAAAATATAGTAGACAACGAGAATCCATCAAAAATTATCTGTTACACACAGAAGAACATCCCACCGCTGACACCGTCTATATGCATGTGCGGGAAGAATTCCCGAACATCAGTCTTGGGACAGTATATAGAAATCTGAACTTACTTGCAGAGACCGGAGATGCTCTGAAGATTCCCACCCCTTCCGGTGGTGACAGATTTGATGGTAAAACGACTCCACACTATCATTTTATATGTACTTGTTGTGGAAAAGTAATGGATCTGGATATGGAAAGCATTGATCATATCAATGAGATTGCCGGTAAAAACTTTGCCGGGCAGATTGAGTCTCATACGACAATGTTTTATGGAAAATGTGAAGATTGTATTTTAAAGTCTTAGCAAAAGAATTTTTCAAATATCCATTGACAAAAGAAACTAATTATGCTAAATTAATATCAGTAACTATTACTGATATTGAAAAATAAAAAGTAAAAGAAAAGGAGATCTTAACTATGAAAAAATTTGTATGTACAGTATGCGGATATGTTTATGAAGGAGAAGCTGCACCAGCTGAATGTCCACAGTGCCATGTAGGAGCTGATAAATTCAAAGAAATGACAGGAGAAAGAGAATGGGCTGCTGAGCACGTTGTAGGTGTTGCTCAGGGTGTAAGCGAAGACATTCTTGCAGATTTAAGAGCAAACTTTGAAGGAGAATGTTCAGAAGTTGGTATGTACCTTGCTATGTCAAGAGTAGCTCACAGAGAAGGATACCCAGAGATCGGTTTATACTGGGAAAAAGCTGCATGGGAAGAAGCAGAACACGCTGCTAAATTCGCTGAATTATTAGGTGAAGTTGTTACAGACAGCACAAAGAAAAACCTTGAAATGAGAGTAGAAGCTGAAAACGGAGCTACTGCTGGAAAATTTGATCTTGCAAAACGTGCAAAAGCTGCTAACCTTGATGCTATTCATGATACAGTTCATGAAATGGCAAGAGACGAAGCTCGTCACGGAAAAGCATTCGAAGGATTATTAAAGAGATACTTCGCATAATCATCCCTATCTTATATAATATAGAAAGAGGCCAGAAAGTTTCTGGTCTTTTTCTTTTGTTTTCATCTGGACTGGTCGTTTTTTGCAAAACTGGCTATTTTTACATGACCACTCTTGTGCTAGGATAGATTTACAAAGAAATAAAAACGCCATATCGATATCGAATATGGCAAATACATGAGAGGATGAGACATATGAAAACAAAAAATCAAACTGTTATGAAATTAGCACAAACCGCATTACTGGCGGCTCTCTGCTTCGTATCATTTACTTTTTTACAGATTAAGATTCCAATGCCTGGCGGTGATGCAACATCCCTTCACATCGGAAATGCATTCTGTGTGCTTGGTGCACTGTTACTCGGAGGCTGGTATGGCGGGCTGGCTGGCGCGATTGGTATGACCATCGCCGATTTAATGGATCCAATCTATATCACTGGTGCACCAAAGACCTTTTTCCTGAAATTATGTATTGGGCTTATCGTTGGTCTTGTAGCTCACCATATTGCAAAGATCAGCGACAGCACTGACAAGAAATACGTCTTTAAGTGGAGTCTGATCGCCTCGATTGCCGGTCTTAGCTTCAATGTCATCGCCGATCCGATCGTTGGATATTTTTATAAGCAATATATCCTCGGACAGCCTCAGAAAATGGCAGAAGTTCTTGCAAAGTGGAGCGCAGCAACTACATTTGTCAATGCTGTTGTATCTGTCATCCTTGTAGTATTTATCTACAACGCGGTCAGACCAATACTACTTCGCAGTGGACTTCTTGTATCCCAACCAAAAAACTAAATAAAATATGCTCCCTCCCAAGGAATAAGTATTTATTATTACACTTGTCTTCCTCGAAGGGAGCATATCTTTTGCAGATCTTCTGCAAGTTGATACCGCTATTTTATAATTCGTTCTTAATCTTTTCTACTAATTCTGCGTATTCTTGTTCTGTGAGATACTTTTCTCCCGGATTCATTGCGAATACACCGCCCCACTCATATCCATCTTTATATTTCGGAACCAGATGGAAGTGCAGATGATGTCCAGTATCTCCATATGCTCCATAGTTCACTTTCTCCGGCTGAAATAATTTGTGAAGCACATTGGCAACTTTAGCCACTTCATCAAAATATAAATGAAGTTCTTCCTGAGATAATTCTACCAGTTCACTTACATGTTTCTTATGAGCAACGATCACACGTCCTAAGTGGCTCTGTTCTTTAAATAAGTAAACTTTTGAGCTTTCCAATTCACAAATCTTAATTCCAAATGCATCTAATAATTCGCCTTCTACGCAGTATGCACAATTCTGATCTTTCATTCTTTTATCCTCCTGAATCTGTTCTATCTTCTTTTATACACTACCACATTTAAAAAATATTTACAATCGTATTCCTTACCTCTTAACAAAGGACTTGAAAGGGTAAGCCCCTTCCAAGTCCTCTTTCTTTTATCTTACATATTTTTCCAATGTGTTTCTCACTGCACCGGTTCCTGCAAGCATTTCTTTCAAGTAACCACATACAGTTTCTGCCATGTTTACTTCGTACAAGTTCACACCAAAAATTGCTTTGTTTTCTAAGATCGGTCTTACAGAAGCTTCCACATCTGTCTCTTCTCCGAGTTTAAATCCTGCTACGTATGGACAAACTGTCTCAAGAAGCGGATCTGGGCTTAAGTCAAATGTTTTTCCATTGTCATCCACACCCATCAGATAACGGAGCCATCCTGCAAATACAAGTGGAATCAGTTTCAGATCTGCTGTATTTAAGCTCTCACCTGCCTCATATGCTTTGATCGTCTCACCGAAACGGATCGCAAGCTTCTGAGAAGTATCTGTTGCGATTCTCTGTGGAGTATCCGGCATAAACGGATTTGGAATACGCACATTTAAAACCGTATCAATAAATTCTTTCGGGTCAAGGATCCCCGGATTTACTACAACCGGAAGTCCTTCCACATATCCGATTCCCTCTACAAGTTTCTTTAATACTTCATCTTTCATTTCTTTAGAAATCAAGTCATATCCGAGCAGACATCCAAACACTGCCAGTGTTGTGTGAAGCGGATTTAAGCAAGTGCAGACTTTCATCTTTTCTACCTTGTCTACAGTCTCGCGTGTTGTAAACATCAGTCCGCCTTTTTCCAGTTCCGGTCTTCCGTTCGGGAATCTGTCTTCAATGACAAGGTACTCACACTCTTCTGCATTGACAAACGGCGCCACATAAGAATTCTTTGAAGTGATCACCGGCTCGAGTTCTTCCACCCCATCATTTTTTAAGATTTCTTCCACAGAACTGTCCGGACGAGGAGTAATCTTATCAATCATAGTCCACGGGAAGGAAACTTTGTCAGGATTTTCGATGTAAGCTACAAATCCCGCCTCAGCAACTCCATTTTTTACCCATGTCTCTGCAAATGTGTGTACTGCATCGTATAACTTTGTTCCGTTGTGGGAACAGTTGTCCATACTTACCATTGCCACCGGCTTTTCTCCTGCCTGGTATCTTGCATACAGAAGTGCAGATACTTTTCCGATATAACTTCTTGCCTTCTCAGGTCCTGCCACAAAATCCTCTGCGACATCTACAAGTGTTTCCCCTTTTCCATTTACAAGGCTGTATCCCTTCTCTGTAATTGTAAAACTTGCCATCTGAAGAGAATCTGTCGTGAAGATTTCTTTGAGTCTTCCAAAATCTGTCTCATTCTCAGAATCCAGTGCAAGAGATTCTGCAACACTTCCTACCACAGTTTTCTCTACACTGCCGTCTGCTTTTAATGTCACAAGAATGCTGTAATCATCGTGTGGGCGGTTCATTTTTTCTACGATTTCATAATCATATCCTTCCGCCACAACAATTCCTCTGTCAAGCACTCCTTCATTTAAGAGATTCTGTGCCACATTTGCCTGAAATGCACGGAAAAGATTCCCTGCTCCAAAGTGTACCCAATATGGTGCTTCTTTTGTGGCAGCCACCATTTGCTCGCGGTCAAACTGCGGAAGTCTATATCCTTTTTCCTCCCACTGTTTTCTATCTGCCAATCCATCTTTGCTTAACTGCATCCTATTTTGCCCCTTTCTCAATTGCTTCCCAAAGTCCGTTTAAGTAAGTTGCTCCAAGTGCTCTGTCATACAGTCCGTATCCAGGCATTGCCACTTCTCCCCAGATCATACGACCGTGATCTGGTCTGATCGGTCCTGTAAATCCGATTTCATAGAGTGCTTTCATAATTTCATACATATCAAATGTTCCGTCAGAAGAAAGGTGTGCAGCCTCCTCAAAATCTGTCGGAGAGTTGAATTTTAAGTTACGCACATGTGCAAAATGGATTCTTCCTTTCAGAGAGCGGATCATATCCGGAAGATCATTTTTTAAGTTTGTTCCATAAGATCCTGAGCAGAATGTCACACCATTGTGCGGGTTGTCTACCATACTCATCAATCTTAAGATATTTGTCTTATTGATGATAATTCTAGGAAGTCCAAATACGCTCCATGCAGGATCGTCCGGATGAATTGCCATGTTAATGTCGTATTTGTCACATACCGGCATAATTCTCTCCAGGAAATATTTGAGATTTTCAAATAATTTTTCATCATCAATATCTTTGTACATCTCAAACAGTTCTTTTACTTTCTCCATACGTTCCGGTTCCCATCCCGGCATCACTGTTCCGTTCATATCCCCGGCAATTGACTCAAACATGTTTTCCGGATTGATTGCATCTACTGCTTCCTGTGTATATGCAAGTACTGTAGATCCATCTGGTCTCATTCTTGCAAGCTCTGTTCTTGTCCAGTCAAATACCGGCATGAAGTTATAACATACAAGATGAATATCTTCCTGTCCGAGATTTTCCAGTGTCTCAATGTAATTATCGATGTATTTATCTCTGTCTGCCGCACCTGTCTTGATTGCATCGTGTACGTTGACACTTTCAATACCTGCTACATGAAGACCTGCTGCTTCTACTTCTGCCTTCATCTCGCGGATTCTCTCTCTGCTCCACACTTCTCCCGGTGTTGTGTCATATAATGTTGTGATAACTCCTGTCACACCCGGAATCTGGCGGATCTGCTGTAATGTTACTGTATCAAATTTTGAACCATACCATCTTAATGTCATTTCCATGATTTTCTTGTTTCCTTTCATTACCTCTTTTATTTGCGTTTCTTCTCTTCATCTTACAAAAAAACAACAAAAAGCACCATTGGCGTATTTGTTGTATACATTGCATTTCTTGTTGTTTTATAGTATTATAGCAAAATAAAACCAAAAAATCTCACCAAAAAGCAGAAAGGACGCCCTATGAAGAAAGAACTCCGCACACAGTTTCTTACACGCCAGCATATGGTATCAAAAGATTTTGAGATTTACTATTACAGTGACACAACTCTCTTAAAAGTAGAAAATCATGCTCACAATTACTATGAATTCTATTTTTTTCTGGAAGGTGATGTCAGTATCCAGATTGGTTCTGATATTTATCCAGTTCAATTTGGTGACATTATGCTGATTCCCCCGCACATTTACCACCACTCGATCATCCACAGTTCTAAAGTTCCTTACCGGAGATTTATCTTCTGGATCAGTCAGGAATATTGTAATTATCTTGCCCAGATTTCGCCGGATTATGTATATCTTATGCACCATGTGCAGGCAACACACACTTATCTGTACCACAATGACCGGGTATCCTTCAATGCAGTGCAGTCCAAAGCACTTCGCCTCATTGAGGAAATGCAGTCGGATAAATTCGGAAAAGAAGCCCAGATTCCGCTCTCCGTCAACGATTTGATCCTTCATCTGAACCGAATGATCTACGAACGTCTGCATCCTGCAAGACAACACGAAGGACTTGCCCTGTACCAGAACATCTCGCAGTATATTGAAGAGCATCTCAATGAAGACCTGTCGCTGGATCGCCTTGCGAGAGAATTTTATGTGAGTAAGTATCATATCGCCCATATCTTTAAAGACAGTATCGGAATCTCCGTGCACCAGTACATCACCAAAAAACGGTTAGACCAGTGCCGGGAGGCAATTCTTGGAAATATGAGCATTACTGAAATCTACCAGCTGTTCGGATTTCGGGATTACTCCAGTTTTTACCGGGCATTTAAAAAAGAATACGGAATCTCCCCGAAAGATTACCGGGATATGAATTCATTAATTCTGAATCATTAGATTTCCGCATTCTTCTTAATTTTTTCCTATTACTTTTTGTTCTTATTTTTTACTTTTGATTTGCCGGCTCGATCGCAATGGATTTTCCTTTAATCTTCACATTCTGCATTGCGTGAAGAACATCTCTTGCATACTCTCTCGGCACTTCTACAAATGTATATTTATCAAACATATCGATCGTTCCGATCAGTTTTCCAGGCATTCCACTTTCTCCTGCAAGCGCTCCGAGAATGTCTCCCGGTCTTGCTTTCTGCTTCTTCCCAATATTAATGAACAGTCGGACCATTCCCGGCTCTTCCGCTCCGGTATCTCCGAAGTCAAATTCATCTTCCGATTCATTTTCATCTTTCATTCCGGTGTACAATTTTAAAAATGCGGCCGCCATATCCATTGCTGTATAGTCAGAATCATTGACTTTCTCCTCGATTGCATTGATCATCATGGTCAGATCTTCTTTTTCGATCATCTTCTCAATCTCTTCCAATACATTGTCAATCTTTGTATTTGCGACATCGTTCAATGATGGTACTTTCTGCGCGCAAATCTTTGTCTTGCAGTAACGCTGGATTTCTTTCAATTTATATACTTCTTTCCCGGAGACAAAAGAAAAAGAACGTCCAACTCTTCCTGCTCGTCCGGTTCTTCCGATCCGGTGTACATAATACTCTTCATCCTGTGGCAGATCATAGTTAAATACTGCCTCCACTTCATCGACATCAATTCCTCTTGCAGCCACATCTGTCGCTACAAGGATATCTGTCTTTCCACTTCTAAATCCCTGCATTACACGGTCTCTCTGTGCCTGCTTCATATCTCCGTGAAGTCCTGCTGCAAAGTATCCGCGCCCTAAAAGTGCAGTTACAAGCAGATCTACCTGCTTCTTCGTATTACAGAAGATCACAGAAAGTTTCGGTGTATAAATGTCAAGCAGACGTGTCAGCACTTCTTCCTTATTCTTCGGTTTTACCTCATAGTAGAACTGTTCAATATTCGGCACAGTCAGTTCCTTTTTCGTCACTTTGATCACTTCCGCATTCTTCTGGAATTTCTTCGTAATCTCCATAATTGCCTTCGGCATCGTTGCGGAAAATAATACGGTCTGCCGCTCCTCTGGAACTCCTTCCAGAATCGTCTCGATATCCTCACGGAATCCCATATTCAGCATCTCATCCGCCTCATCTAAGATAACCGTATGCACCTGCTCCATTTTAATTGTCTTTCTTCTCATGTGGTCCATCACACGTCCCGGTGTTCCGATGATCAGCTGTGTTCCACTCTTCAAGGAACGAATCTGTTTTACAATTTCCTGCCCTCCATAAATTGGAAGTACTTTGATTCCATGCATATACTTTGCCAGATTCCGGATTTCCTCCGCCACCTGAATTGCAAGTTCTCTTGTCGGGCAGAGAACGATTCCCTGTAATTTCTTGTTCTTCGGATCAATTTTTTCCAGCATCGGAATTCCAAATGCGGCTGTCTTTCCTGTTCCTGTCTGTGCCTGTCCGATGATATCTTTTCCTGTCATCATAACCGGGATGGCTTTACTCTGAATCGGAGAAGCCTCCTCAAATCCCATATGTTTTACTGCTTTTTGAATCTCCGGGCAGATTCCAAGCTCTTCAAATCTTAATGTTTCCATTATTTGTTTCCTTTCCGTTCTTTCTGTATTTATCTATCCTGTCATTCATACTTTATTGAAAAGTAATTTATGACTAATATTTCCTACATGCTATTTCTGTCCATAAAAATGAGGCTGGTGCAAAATGAACTTTGCAGCAACCCCACTCATAAAGTACACGTCTTCCATCATAACAGATGCTCTGAATTTTGTCTATCTTTTTCTTTTCCTCTTGCATTTTTGTAATAGAAGTAGTAATATCAACATATACTTAATGTAGTATTTAAAACTACTTATCGTTTTATTCATCATTGATCAGGAGGCATTCTTATGAAACAAAGACATTTAAAAGATCCCGGAAGCGCGATTACTCATTTTATCGCAATGCTGATGGCTATCTTTTCCGCAACACCATTGTTGATAAAAGCAGCTCACAAAGGAGATCCCATCTATGTGATTTCCCTCGCAATCTTCATTGGAAGTATGATCTTATTATACACCGCAAGCACCTTATATCACTCCCTTGATATTTCCGAGAAAGTGAATAAGCGTCTGAAAAAATTTGACCATATGATGATCTCTGTGCTGATTGCAGGAAGCTACACACCCATCTGCCTGATCACCTTAAAAGGACCTGTCGGCTATACCATGCTTACAATCGTGTGGGGCATTGCAATTCTCGGAATCCTTGTGAAAGCGTTTTGGGTAAACTGTCCGAAATGGTTCTCCTCGGTTCTGTATATCGGAATGGGATGGACCTGCGTTTTGGCATTCACAAAACTTCTTGACACAATGTCCCCAGGTGGATTTGGATGGCTTTTAGCCGGCGGAATCGTCTATACCATCGGAGGAATTATTTACGCACTGAAACTTCCAATCTTCAACACCAAGCATAGGAACTTCGGAAGTCATGAGATCTTTCATCTATTTGTGATGGGCGGAAGTGTCTGCCACTTTATCGTGATGTATGTGTTCCTATTAAGATAATCCATAAAAAAGAAGACCGGAAACTTTCTTCCAAGCTTTCAGTCTTCTTTTCATCTTTTATTCTCCTTTGTTCAGCATATTCTCTACGACTTCTTTTCCCATCTGGTAAACCATCTTAGATCCATCTAGCTGCACATAATAATATGACCCGCTCTCATCCAACTTACCAATATTCAATGTAAGTGTCTGCTCTTTCTTATCATCGTCTTCATACACTGCCTCGATTTTGATCTTTTCATTTTCCTCTAATCCATACGATGCCAATTTTTCATCTTTCACCGCATATTCCACACAAGTTCCAAATGATGCTGCTCCGAATCCTCCGGCAATCGCTGCCAAATCTTCTTTCTGGCTCTCCTCTTTGGAATCGTATACGGTCTGATTGCCATTTTCTGTGATCGTCACTTGCTTCAAGTTTGCACTTCCAATACTTGGCAGTGTTTCTTTCTGAAGGAAGTCATTCCATTCATAAGAAATTGTGTCCAAACTCGTCCCAGAGACGGTGTACACTTTTTCTTTATCATTCAGAGTCATATAATAATTTTCCTCCACTGCATTTCCAAAGTAAAGTGTAGTCTCTGTCCCTTCACTATCTTTCAAATGGATTGTGTATTTCGGGTTTTCCAGACCGTAATCGGAAAGCTGATCTGTCTCTTTTAGTTCCCTCACTGCTGTAAGATTTCCAAAGGCTGTTGCCATCGCATCAATATAGCTTTGTGCAACTGGAAACTCCTTGTCTTTTGTGTAATACCACACATCTTCATTCTTTGCAAATGCAAAATCATTTCCCTCATACTGATAAGAAATCTCCTGGAGATCCGAAATATCTGTCACGGTAACGGTATTCGCCTCAGCGGTCTCTGCTTCCTTCTGTTCCTGTTTTCGATTGTAACTTCCAAGTCCCAGATAAACAATGACAAGCACTGCCAGGGCGCCAGTCAAAATCAATAGTGATCTATGTTTCTTCATATACGCCCTCCTGCTATGCCTTTCTTCGTTTCATCCATCTTGCAAGTCCAGAGATCAGAATGATCGCCGGCACTCCAAAGATCATCAGCAGGCTGAATCCTCCGGCATACTGTACGGTATTATAGGTCACTGCAAGACTCTTTGGCTCAACCGCTGTATTTTCTACATCATCAAAATTACTTGTCACTGCATTCATAAACAATTTGAGGTTTTCTACCGTTGTAAAAGCATCTGTCAGCTGGCTATCGATCATCATCGGCGCTGAGATCACCGTCAGTCTTCCCTCATCCTCTGTCGCCACTGCACCAAGAATATATTCTCCCTGCTCCTGTTTATCCTCCGTTACTGCAAATCCATTCTCAGAAGTTGTCATAAATGGAGTAACACTGATCGTATCTCTTGCCGGATCTGTCTCAACCATTCCACGTGCATTCAAAAGCAGCACCATATTGCTTGACATTCCTTCCCCAAGTTCTCCAGAAGCATTGATTTCCGGGAAGAATGAATATGGATTTCCCTGGTACGCACGGTCCGTATCTGCAATATACCCATCTGCCATCTGAAGTCCGTATTCTTCCATAAATGTATCAAGATTTGGTGTCTCCTGATCTTCTGCACCAGAGATCAACATCATTTTTCCACCGTTTTTCAAATACTCAGAAAGTGTATTTTTTTCATCTTCTGTAATATCCGTGGTCGGTGCATACATAAACAAAAGATCACAGTCTTCCGGAATCTCACTATTCATCAGCAGATTTAGCTCTTCCATCGATAAATTTGCCTTCTCAAACAGCTCTGACAGGCTGGTAGATACTGTACTTTCTCCATGTCCACTCGTCCGGTAAATTTTCTTTGTCTCTTCACTTGTCACATAATTAACTGCGCTTGTGAGCTGTCCCTCCGCATCAAATTGTGACTCCTGCATCTGTCCAGTCATATAGTAAGAAGACTGATCATAGACGATAATGTCTGTAAATGAAATCGTTGTTGTCTTTTCTGTATCTGGACAGGATACCACGATTGTATTTGAAGATGTATCATACTCAGTCAGTGCCGCAGGATGAAGCACCGGATCGATCCACTCAACAGAAATTTTCCCCGACAATGCGGCATATTTGCTTAAAAATGTTTTGATTCTTTCATCTGTCGAAGATTTCTCCGCCAATACTTTTATTTCTACTTTTTTATCCAGTTTTTTCAGCATCTTTTTCGATGTATCTGTGATTTCATAGATTTGATTATCGCTGATGTCAATATTTCTCACAGACTCCGGGAGCCTTCCTGCGATGAGATTGATCACGATTACCACGGCAACTGCAACCGCTGTCAGCCCCAAACTGTACGCACCTCGTTTCGTATGAATCGTTCCAAATAGTTTTTTCAATTTTTCCACAATACTGCCCTCCTAACTCCAACGCCTTTTCTGAATTGTCTGCACGGTCAGAAAGACACATAGGAAAATCAAAGAAAAATAGAGTATCATTCCGCTGATGTCAACAATATGGGTAAATGCAATGTTTGTAAATGGCTCTGTCAGAATAAATTTTCCAAACAGATCTGGAAGCAGGTTATCAAACAGACTGGATTTTGCAAAATATGTTCCAATTGCTGCGGCAGCACCTAACACTTCCACGCCTGCTGCAATCACCCAGTTTTTCGTCATCTGATAAATACCGATGACCAGAACTGTCAGAATCACGAGAATCCCGATCAGACCTCCCATCGCCGACGTCGGCAGGAAGTCAACAAGTCCTTCCCACAAATACAGAATGAGAAGTACCCCAAATGTGCTGATTGCAGCAATGATCTGGCTCTCTGTCAGCGCAGATAAAAACATTCCAATTGCAATATAAACACATCCAAGAAGGAAAAATGCCAGAATTGCCATGTAATCAATGCCGATATGTGCTTCTCCCTGGCTTTCGATGATCAGTGGAAATACCGCATAGATTGCACATGGAACCGCAAAAACTGTAACCATTGCAAAATATTTTCCAAGCACGATCTGACTAAGACTTACCGGAGCTGTCAAAAGAAGTTGATCTGTTCTGCTTTTTTTCTCCTCCGCAAAGCATTTCATCGTAAGTACTGGGACTGCCACCAGCATAATAAAAAGTATAGAGTTTAGCGCATAAGAAAAATATGGATATCCCATATTCAGATTATACACCATGAAATAAATTCCGGTGATCGCTACAAGAAACGCTATAAATACATACCCGATCATAGAATCGAAATAGGATTTTAATTCTCTCTTATAAATCGCTTTCATCTTCTTCTCCTCCTTCCTCATTCGTAGAAACGCTCGGCTCTTCCGGAATCTCTATATCAGATTCCGTGTCGGGCTCGCTGTCAAACTTCCCGGTATGAAAGCCCAATTTCTTCTGCTCGGAGTCTCCTGTTTTCTCCTGCGTCAGTTTTAAGAAGACATCTTCCAATGTGATTCTTGACAGATTCAACTTCAGTAGTGCACAATGTTCCTCTGCAAATGTGTGAAAGAGTTTCTCCCTAATATCCGTCTGATCTACGGTCTTGATAAAAATATCCGTCGTTCCATCCTGTTGTTCCTTATAGTCTACCGTTTCAATCTCCTCTATTTTGCTAAGAATCTCTCTTACTCTTGTCTCTTCTGCTTTGGCTGTCAGTTCAATCGTTTCAGAACCATTTAAAAGCCGCTCCAGATTCTCAGGAGTATCACTTGCTACCAGCTTTCCATGCGCAATGATCATGACATAATCACAGACCGCCTGTACTTCCGCCAGAATGTGGGAACTCAAAATGATTGTATGATTTTTGGAAAGTTCCTTGATCAGCTCCCGTATCTCGATGATCTGTTTTGGATCCAGTCCGACCGTAGGTTCGTCTAAGATGATCACTTCCGGGAAGCCAAGAACTGCCTGTGCAAGCCCGACTCTCTGCTTGTATCCTTTTGACAGATTTTTAATCAGACGTCCTTCTACCTCCTCCAGCTTAACAAGCTTCAAGACGTGATCCACTTCTGATTTTCTATCTTTTTTCTTTACCTTTTTCAATTCTGCAGCAAAATCAAGATATTCTTTTACAGTCATATCCAGATACAGCGGCGGAATCTCAGGGAGATACCCGATGCTTTTCTTTGCTGCTTCCGGCTCCTCAAGAATATTATGCCCGTTGATGAGCACTTCTCCTTCCGTGGCGCCTAGATATCCCGTCATAATATTCATGGTTGTAGATTTTCCTGCACCATTTGGTCCGAGAAATCCATAGATCTGACCACTCTCCACTGTAAAGTTGAGATGGTCTACCGCCAGATGACTGCCATAGCGTTTTACCAGATTTTTAACTTCTATCAACTTTTTACCCTCCCGACAAAATGTGTTTCTCTGGATCATGCTTTCGACTTTCCTGAATGATTTCCGCATCCATTACGGAATACTTTTTACACTGCTGCCAAAAACACGCTCTGATTTTTTTATTCTATAAAAGAAACTCGTTGATTCTGTGACAGTTATGTGTTCATTCTGTGAAAAGCTCCGACATCTTTCAGCATCTTTTGTCTTTTTCCATTGGAAAATAAGAAAGAACCAACCCTCTCATCGGATCAGTTCTTCTTTTTCCTTCCGGCTCAGCCGCTTTATCGCATATTCCCTTTTCATCGCCTCTTCTTTTGTTTCAAATGCCTCATAATAGATAAGTGTGACCGGTCGTCTCGCCTTTGTATACTTCGCACCCCTGCCCTGATTATGTGCCTCCATGCGTCGGGTAAGATCGTTTGTCCAGCCGGTATAAAAGGTTCCGTCACTGCATTTTACAATGTATGTATAATTCATAGCTTTTTTCTCCCCTTCGTAATTTCATTTCCTTTATCAATATTATCACATAAAAGATCCCAAAGCAGTTTTGCAAAACTTTCTCTTCAGGATCTTTTCTTTTTCTGTTTTCTATTCGTATGCGATATGGTCCATTGGGTTGACTGGCTGTCCATCTTTTAACAGTTGGAAATATAAGTTTGGACCTTCTACGCTGTAATACTTTGTCGGTTCGCTCACATAGCCGATCACACTGTTTTCTGTCACATACTCTCCTGGCTGTACCGGTACTTCTTTGAGTTGTCCGTAAATGGCTGCATAACCATTCCCCATATCAATACTTACGGTTGTTCCGGTCTGTGCATTTGTATCGACCGCTGAGACTGTTCCTGCGGCTGCCGCTTTTACTTCTGCACCGACTTGACCACTGATCACTACGGCTGGATTATACTTATACTGATCAAGTGTGGCAAAATAAATGCTCTGATCCATGCTGTAATTCATAATCACATTTCCGTCTACCGGCCACAGAAGGGTGTCTTCCTCACTGAAATAAGCTGCTGTTCCCGCAGCTGCCGTCTGCTCTGCCCCTGCATCCGTCTGTGCCGGAGTTTCCTTCGCATGTTCCGTAGCTTCTCCTTCTTCCTGTTGTTCTTCTCCGTCGGAATTTTGCGCTGCTTCTTCCTGCTCTGGAAGTACGATTCTATCTGTGTTGGCGGCTTCCGACTGCTCTTTTTCTTCTGCCTCTCGCTCTTTTTCTTTCTGTTCTTCTTCGGCCTTGGCAAGCTGCTCTTTCATCTCACGTTTGTAGCTGCTGAATGTATAAGCCCCTACCAGTGCGACAACTGCGATAAAACATATTGCGATTGCTGCTGCCATGCCTTTTCCCTTCATTTGGAATGGCTCTTCATTTTTCTTCATCTTCATCACCTCTGACTTTATTTTTGCCAGAAAGCGATGTGCTTATTCCAATTTTAAAAATATTTCCCCGCCATCTTTTAACTGCGCACCTTCATAAAAATATTGAAGGATTTCTTCGTATCCTTTTCCTTCTTTTGCCATCTGATTTGCTGTATACTGACTCATACCGACTCCGTGCCCGATTCCACCGGAAGTAATTTGCAGTTTTCCTTTCTGCTCCTGAAAAGAAAAATGACTGGAAGGTAATTCCAATGCTTCCCGAAATTCTTCTCCGGTGCAGGTTGCCTGACCAATCCGCACAGTTGTCACATATCCCGCCGCATCCGTTCCCTGTATTTCAAAATCATCAAATGTTGCTTTTTTGTTTTCTTTTGTCTCTTCGGGATTTTCTACTGCGGTTAAAAACTTGCGGCATTTTTCTTTTACTTTATGATATGGCAGCACACACTCCTGAAGCTGTTCTTTCGCCTCCAGATCCTTTGGACAATCTCTTGCCGGAAGATATGGATACGACTCGCTTCCAAATGCTTCCTGCCCGCTTCTCGTCTTTCCTGCACTCAGTTTGTGATATGGCAGCATTACATATTGATCCTGATACTGCAAAATCATTTGATCCGTTTCCTGCACTGCCCTTTTCAAATTCTCCTTGCAGGTTTCTGTCTCTTCCCCCCACTCCTGCTCCAGCTCTTCCATACTATAAAAATCATCGGTGAAAATGGTCTTTCTGTCATGGTCTAATTTCTCATAAAAACCAGATCGAAGAATCACCGCCTGCGCCTTCAGCGCTTCCAGTTCCGAATCGGCTGCCATCTCTTTTGCAAGAACTCCTGCGAGATATTTCTCCCACACAATTTCCTCGACTCTCGTCCCTACCTGCACCTTTACATAGTCTTCCTTTACGCGGCTGCTTGTTTTGATGTGGGCGCCATTCATAAAAAGTGTCACCACATATGGCAACAAAAATATAATGACCAACAGTGAAAATAATTCTCTGGCTTTTCTTCGCATCTCTTCGTCCCTCCTCTACAATGTATGGAGAGATTATGGAAACTATACCGTCATCTTTTATGAAATATGGAAAAAAGGAAGCTGCCGCTTCACGATTTATTAATCGCCAAAGCGGCAGCACCAAAAAATTACTCTATTCTGATTTCCAATCCATTTTTACAGCCTTGGATCCGGCTTCACTGTCACTTTTTTCAATTTCCATATATCTGCAACGTACTCTTCGATCGTTCTGTCAGACGTAAACTTTCCGCAGGACGCTGTGTTTAACAATGCCATCTTTGCCCACCTGTCCTGATCGCGGTATGCCGCTTCCACACGCTTCTGGGCTTCTGCATAAGAACGGAAGTCTTTGAGGATAAAATAGGTATCTGCTCTGTCACTGCTCTTTGTATTTAACAATGAGTTGTACAGATCACGGTACAGTTCATGATCTCCATTTGCATAAGTTCCGTCCACAAGCTGGTCAACAACTCTTTTTAACTCCCAGTCACTGTTGTAAATATCCATTGGCTGATAACCGCCATTGTTCTCGTAATTAATGACTTCGTCTGAACTGAGACCAAAGATAAATGCATTTTCCATTCCAACTTCATCCACGATCTCTACATTGGCACCGTCCATGGTTCCAAGTGTCGGGGCACCATTTAACATAAATTTCATATTTCCGGTTCCCGATGCTTCTTTCGAAGCGGTAGAAATCTGCTCGCTGACATCCGCAGCTGCAAAGATCAGTTCCGCATTTGAGACACGGTAATCTTCGATAAAGACAACTTTAATCTTTCCATTGATACTTCTGTCATTATTGATCACATCCGCCACAGAGTTGATCAGTTTGATCGTCTGTTTTGCACGCTTATATCCGGCTGCCGCCTTTGCCCCAAAAATAAAAGTTCTTGGATAGAAGGTAATCTCCGGATGCTCTTTCATCTGATTGTACAGATACATTACATGAAGAATATTTAACAGCTGACGTTTATACTCATGAAGTCTCTTAACCTGTACATCAAAGATTGATTCTGGGTCCACTTCAATCCCGTTATGCTCTTTGATATATTTTGCAAGACGGATTTTATTTTGATATTTGATCTCCATAAATTCTTTTCTTGCTTTCGGATCATCTGCCAGCGGTTTTAATTTTGCCATCTCGGAGAGATCTGTGATCCACTTATCTCCGATATGTTCTGTCACCCAGTCTGCAAGCAGTGGGTTTCCATGCAGTAAGAATCGTCTCTGTGTGATTCCGTTTGTTTTATTATTAAATTTCTCAGGCATCATCTCATAGAAATCTTTCAGCTCTTCGTGTTTTAAGATCTCTGTATGAAGCTTTGCAACACCATTGACAGAAAATCCTGCAACAATTGCAAGGTGTGCCATTTTTACCTGTCCATCATAGAGAATTGCCATTTTTCTGACTTTCTCTTCATTTCCCGGATACATCTGGCGCACTTTTTCTACGAAACGGCGGTTGATCTCTTCTACAATCTGATATACTCGCGGAAGCAATCTGGAGAACAGATCGATCGGCCATTTCTCAAGCGCCTCAGACATGATCGTATGGTTTGTGTATGCACAACATTTTGTTGTAACATTCCATGCATCATCCCAGCTTAATCCTTCCTCATCCATCAGAAGACGCATCAACTCTGCAACCGCTACAGTCGGGTGAGTGTCGTTCATCTGGAAGATCACTTTCTCATGCAGACGGCGAATATCATCATTGGAGCGTTTGTATTTATCAATGGCTTCCTGAAGACTTGCAGAGATGAAGAAATACTGCTGTTTCAAACGTAATTCTTTTCCCGCATAATGATTATCGTTTGGATAAAGCACCTCTACAATTGTTTTTGCAAGATTTTCCTGCTCCACAGCTTTGTGGTATTCCCCACGATCAAAAGAGTCTAAACGGAAAGAGGTGATTGCTTTCGCATCCCAGATCCGCAGTGTATTTACTACATTATTTCCATAACCGACGATTGGCATGTCGTATGGAATTGCAAGCACGGACTCAAAATTCTCCTGGATAAATTCATCTCTTCCAGTCTCGTAATTGTGCTGCATACGGATCGTACCGCCGAAGCGGACTTCCTTTGCATATTCGTCCCTGCGAATTTCAAATGGGTTCCCGTTTTGCAACCAATTATCCGGTGTCTCTACCTGATACCCATTTTTAATTTTTTGTTTGAACATTCCGTAATGATAACGGATCCCACATCCATATGCAGGATAGCCAAGAGAAGTAAGAGAGTCCAGAAAGCAGGCTGCAAGACGTCCCAATCCACCATTTCCAAGGGCCGCATCCGGCTCCTGATCTTCCACTGCATTCAAATCGATTCCCATTTCTTCCAGAGCCTCTTTCACATCCTGATAAGCAGTTAAATTGATCAGGTTATTTCCGAGTGCCCTTCCCATCAAAAATTCCATCGACAGATAATACACTGTCTTTGGTGATTCTTTTTCGTATACTTCCTGAGTCGCAAGCCAGTTGTCAATAATATATTCTTTTACAGCATAAGACACCGCCTGAAATGTCTGCTGCGGTGTTGCCTCATCTATCGTTCTTCTATACAAAGTCTTCACATTGTTCTTGACTTCTTTTTTAAACGCTTCTTTATCAAACTTAAAATCCGACACTTTCTCTCTCCTCTCTCTTTTATCCCCGCACCTCTTTCTGACGTGCGGGGATCATGCTCGTGTACCGTCTCTTTAATCTGTGTAACTCTCTCTTAAATTAACGCTGTACACCCATATTTACTTTTTCACCATTGATGTTCCACTCTTTGACATATCCTGCCGGAGTCTCCTGCTTCATCTCTGTCGCAAGCACTTCGCCCATGATCTCTGTCTGATATTTTGCGAACACTTCATTGGCCTTCTCTGTTCCTTCGTAATATACTGTGATCTTGTCTGTCACTTCGAAGTCTGCTTCTTTTCTCATTGTCTGGATCTTACTGATGATCTCTCTGACAAATCCTTCTTCCAAAAGCTCTTCTGTCAGGTTTGTATCCAACACAACTGTCACACCGTTGTCGCTCTCAGAAACATATCCTTCCATCTGTGCCATATCGATCAGCAAGTCCTCTTTAAATAATGTCACTTCCTGTCCATTCACATCCAGTTTCAGGGATCCTGTCTCATTCAGCTCATCCATTGCCTTGTTTCCATCCAGATTTTCAAGGGCAGCTTTGATTCCACCTAACATTTTACCATATTTTGGTCCAACAGTCTTCAACTGCGGTTTAAATGTATATGAAGTAAATGCGCGAACATCATCTGTAAATTCCATTTCTTTTACATTTAACTCTTCTTCCACAATCTCCTGGTAAAATTCTGGTAAAGTTACAGAAGACTTCACGAACATTTTTCCGATTGGCTGACGGTTCTTAATGTTTGCAGTATTTCTGCATGCACGTCCCATCACAACTAATTTCAGAACTTCATCCATGTTCTCTTCTAACTCACGGTCGATCAACGCTTCATCTGCAACCGGGAAGTCACATAAGTGGATACTTTCCGGAGCTTCTTTGTCGATGCTTCTGACAAGATTCTGATAGATATCTTCTGTCATAAACGGAATCATTGGCGCAGCTACTTTTGCCACAGTCACAAGTGCTGTGTAAAGTGTCATATACGCATTGATCTTATCCTGCGGCATTCCTTTTGCCCAGAAACGCTCACGGCTTCTTCTGACATACCAGTTACTCATATCATCCACAAATTCCTGCAGTGCTCTTGCACTTTCCGGAATCCGATAATTTTCCAGATTTGTATCTACAGTCTTGATCAATGTATTCAATTTGGACAACAGCCATTTATCCATAACCGGAAGTTTCTCGTATTCCAGCTGATATTTTGTCGCGTCAAACTGATCGATCTCCGCATATAATACGAAGAATGCGTAAGTGTTCCAAAGTGTTCCCATGAATTTACGCTGTCCTTCTGTCACGATCTTACCATGGAAACGGTTTGGAAGCCACGGTGCACTGTTGATATAGAAATACCAGCGGATCGCATCTGCTCCGTACTGCTCTAATGCTTCAAACGGATCGACTGCATTTCCTTTGGATTTACTCATCTTCTGTCCTTTTTCATCCTGCACATGTCCAAGCACGATAACATTCTTATATGGCGCTTTGTTAAATACAAGTGTCGAGATTGCAAGCAGAGAATAGAACCATCCTCTTGTCTGGTCTACCGCCTCGGAAATAAAGTCTGCCGGGAACTGCTGCTCAAATAAATCTTTATTTTCAAATGGATAATGGTGCTGTGCAAACGGCATTGCCCCACTGTCAAACCAGCAGTCGATAACTTCCGGCACACGGTGCATCTCTTTTCCACAGTGCGGACACTTGATCGTTACTGCATCGATAAATGGGCGGTGCAGTTCGATATCATCCGGACAGTTGTCTGACATTGATTTCAGTTCTTCAATGCTTCCGATGGAATGCATATGCCCACATTCACATTCCCAAACATTAAGAGGAGTTCCCCAGTATCTGTTACGGCTGATTCCCCAGTCCTGTACATTCTCAAGCCAGTCTCCGAAACGTCCTTTTCCGATGCTTTCCGGAATCCAGTTGATCGTATTGTTGTTTCTGATCAGATCTTCTTTGACTTCTGTCATCTTGATGAACCATGACTCACGCGCATAATAGATCAATGGAGTATCACATCTCCAGCAGTGTGGATAGCTGTGTTCAAAATTCGGAGCAGCAAAGAGAAGTCCTCTCTTCTCCAGATCTTCTAATACCATCGGATCTGCTTTCTTACAGAATGTTCCTGCCCATGGAGTTTCCTCTGTCATCTCACCCTTTTCATCTACTAACTGAAGGAATGGAAGGTCATATCTGCGTCCAACCTGCGCATCATCCTCACCAAATGCAGGTGCAATATGAACGACACCAGTACCATCTGTAAGTGTAACGTAATCAGCACATGTCACATAGTATGCCCGCTTATTTAACTCTACAAACGGGAATAACGGCTCATACTCTTTATTTTCCAAATCTTTTCCGACATAAGTCTCTACGACTTCCACATCACCTTCCAGCACGGTATCCACAAGTGCCTGTGCCATATAGTATGTGTAACCGTCATTTTTTACTTTTACATAAGTTTCATTCGGGTTGACACAAAGTGCAACGTTAGAAGGAAGTGTCCATGGCGTTGTTGTCCATGCAAGGAAGTAAGCATCTTCTCCCTTTACTTTAAATCTTACGATTGCGGAACGCTCTTTGACATCCTTGTATCCCTGTGCGACTTCGTGGCTGGAAAGCGGAGTTCCACAACGAGGGCAGTAAGGTACAATCTTATATCCTTTGTATAACAGTCCTTTCTCCCAGATCTGTTTTAATGCCCACCACTCAGACTCAATAAAGTTATTGTCGTAAGTAACATATGGGTTATCCATGTCTGCCCAGAAACCAACTGTCGCAGAGAAATCTTCCCACATTCCTTTATATTTCCATACACTGTCTTTACAATGTTTGATAAATGGCTCTAATCCATATTCCTCAATCTGCTCTTTTCCATCCAGTCCAAGCAATTTTTCCACTTCCAGTTCCACCGGAAGTCCGTGTGTATCCCACCCGGCTTTTCTTGGTACCATATATCCTTTCATGGTACGGTATCTTGGAATCATATCCTTGATGACACGAGTCAGCACATGTCCGATGTGCGGTTTTCCATTGGCAGTCGGAGGTCCATCGTAAAATGTATATGTCTCCCCTTCTTTTCTATTTTCCATACTTTTCCGGAAGATATCATTCTCTTCCCAAAATTTTTCTGTTTTCTTCTCACGGTCAACAAATTTTAAGTCCGTAGATACTTTCTGATACATACTGATTCTCCTTTACTTTCTATATTTCATAAATGCGGTCCTGCCGGCCCGGTTGCAAAGTAATCTTAAAAATGGAACATAAGATTTTCCTATGTAATAAAAAAACTCCCGCCCTGTAAAAGGACGGAAGCATAATCTTTCGTTTTACCACCTGTTACAACATACCAGCATATGCGCTCCCAATAACGGCGGAATCCCGTCAGTGCTTACTTATTTTTCCAAAAAATGTTCAGCCCCTGCAACTCAGAAGTGATATTCAAATATACTTTACTCCTACCAGGCTTCCACCATCCCCGGCTCGCTTTGATTTTCCGGTATATTCTACTGTCTTCATCAACGTCTTTACCTATACAAATTCCATTATAGAAACATTTCACGCCGCCGTCAAGAGTTGTTTGTGATGTTTTTCTCAACTTTTCTTTACCATTTTTTCATACTCTATTTATGGATTGTGTGACGTTTTCATGGTAGAATCAGAATAACTTAAAAACTTGCGGAAGTTAACTCCCCACAATCACATTCTTTGCTGCAGCAATCAGAATCCCAAAAGAATATTTGAAAGGTGGCTCACAATGCAAGCAGAAAATATACTCGCTAAAAATATTTCGGCAGCAGGCAGGAAGTCCTCTTACGATGCTGCCTGTAAGCGCCTTCTTGCCAATAAGATTATTCTGGCATGGATTATGAAAAGTTGTCTGGTTGAATATAAAGACTGTGATGTAAAGGAAATTGCAGAATGTTACATCGAAGGAGAACCTCAGATTTCCAGCATAACTGTCAATCCAGATGAATCTTCCAACACAGAACAGATTACCGGAATGGCAACACAAGACGCTACGATTACAGAAGGAACAATTACTTATGATATCCGTTTCTTTGCCACAATCCTGTCTTCCACACATCAGATTCGTCTTTTTATCAACCTGGAAGCTCAAAATGATTTCTATCCGGGATATCCTATTATCAAAAGAGGATTATATTATTGCAGCCGGATGATTTCCTCCCAATACGGTACAGAATTCTCATCTTCCCAATATGATCAGAGCAAAAAAGTTTACTCCATCTGGATCTGTATGAATCCTCCGGAAAACCGGAGAAATACAATCACCCGCTACTCCATCCATGAGGAAAATATAGTCGGCAATGTACACGAGATTCCCCAAAACTATGATCTTCTCTCTGCAATCATAATCTGCTTGAGTGATTCTGAGCAGGAGGCTGACAGCGGCGTGTTAAAATTATTAGAAGTACTGCTCTCCCCTACCCGGGAGGCAGCAGAAAAAAAGCAAATTTTGCAAGATGATTTTCATATTAAAATGACCCGGAAATTAGAAAAGGAGGTTTCCACTATGTGTAATTTGAGCAAAGGAATTGAAGAAATTGGACTGAGAGAAGGTAAGAAAGAAGGAATTCTGTTTTCTATTCAATCTCTCATGGAAACTATGAATTTTACAATGGAAGAAGCAATGAATGCCCTGAAAATTCCAAAAACAGAGCAGGAACAATATACAAAGAAATTGAAACAGAAATAGATCTCTATAAAAAATTCCTTATAGAACTATAACAAAAAAGGTGATGCCAAATGAAATACCGGTTATCATTCGATTGATTCTAATTTTCTCTTAAATCCGGTTTCATTTTCCATCACCTTTTTGTAAAACTGTCAAAAATATCTTTTAAATTTTTTCTATCAAAAATATCCTTTAAAATTTACAATTCTTCCCTCGTCACATTTTTCAGCCATTTGTAACTCTTATAACGATACCACGTGATCGGAATCTTAATGATCTCATCACTCATCAGGATCATATAGACCACCGGCACATTACAGTGAAATACAAATGCAGCAAGTGCTCCAAACAAGATCGAACAGCCCCACATGGTGGACATATCCAGTATCAATCCAAACTGTGTGTCACCACCGGAACGGAACGTCCCAACAATCAATGTCGTATTATATGCCTGTCCTACTACAAAATAAGACATAACAAAAAACATAAACCGCATGTACCCTCTGGCAGTCTCTGACAATGTCATCGCCTCCGCCATAAACGGAGCAATCGCAAGGATCAAGATTCCACCGAGCACTCCCATCAGTACACTGAGCCATACGAACCTGCGCGCATAGGCTTTTGCATGTTCGTATTTTTTCTCTCCGATTGTCTTTCCAAGATAAATTGCCGTCGCACTTGCCAGACCGAATGCAACCACTGTTGCAAGCTGTCTTGCCACTTGCGCCACAGAGTTTGCCGCAACCGCTGCACTTCCCATATGCCCAAGCACCGCTGTGTTTGCCGCAGTTCCAAGCCCCCATAGTACTTCATTCAAAATAACCGGAAATGCATATTTCAAGAAATCCCTGTTAAGCACTTTCTCTGTATGAAGAAAGTATTTCGTATGAAACTTAATATCCTTATTCCAAAAGTGAGAGTATAGACAGACTAAGGCCATCTCCAACAATCTCGCAGTCAGTGTACCGATTGCGGCACCTTTGACTCCCAACGCCGGCATTCCAAACAATCCAAAGATCAGCACCGCATTGATGCCTACATTACAGATCAGAGAGCATAAGTATACAACTGTCGCCACAACAACCCGCTCTACACTTCTCATAATATAAAGATAGGTCTGCGTAATCCCCATAAAAATATAAGACCAGCTGACAATCCGAAGATAGACCACTCCTTGTTCTATCACCTCTGGATCTGAAGTAAAAATCTTCATCAATGTATGAGGAATACACTGGGCTGCCACAAAAAATACAGCTGTTACAATTACGGCTGAACGCATTCCAAGTCCTAATATCTTCTCAATTGTGCAGATATCCTTCTTCCCCCAATACTGAGCAGTCAAAACGGTCGCCCCGGAAGTCAGCCCAAATAAAAACAGTGTCATAATATACTGTACCTGCCCTGCCAGAGAAGCACCAGAAAGCGCATGCTCCCCAACCTTCCCAAGCATCACAACATCGGCTGCCGTCACACCTACATTGATCAGATTCTGAAGCGCCATCGGAATGACAAGCGCTAACACACTGAGATAAAAATGCTTCCAGTTTATATTCAAATGTTGCTCTGATTCTTTTACTTTTCCAAACATCCTTTTCCTCCTTCGTTCCTCTTTTCTTTTTTCCTCAAAATCCTAACTGATTATAGTATGAAGCTTTCTCCTGTGCAAGTCAAAATTTTTTTCATCTCCTATTTCCCCCTTTTCATCTCTATGGTATGATACATGGGAAACAAACAATATCTTACTTTATGAGGGGTAACATTATGAACAATCAGAAAAAAGCCTCAGCTGCGGCAACAAACGCAATTACGGAAGGAATTATCTGGAGACAGCTTTTGATTTTCTTTTTTCCTATTGTTCTCGGTACATTCTTCCAGCAGCTTTACAATACTGCAGACGCGATGATCGTCGGACGGTTCGTTGGAAAGGAGGCGCTCGCCGCTGTAGGAGGTTCTTCTAATCAGATCATCAACCTGATCATCGGATTCTTTGTCGGCGTTTCATCAGGAGCAACTGTGATCATCGCCCAGCACTATGGTTCGAGAAAAGAAACCGAACTATCCCATGCACTGCACACTGCGATTGCTTTCTCGACCGTATCCAGTATTTTTCTCATGGGCGCTGGCTATTTCCTGGCACCCGCGCTTCTTAGCATGATGAATACTCCGGAAAGCATGATGGCAGATTCCGTAACTTATCTCCGGATTTTCTTCCTCGGAATTTTGTTTACATTCATCTACAATATCGGCTCCAGTATCCTCCGCTCTGTCGGAGATTCCAAGCGACCGCTGTACTACCTGATCGTCTGCTGCTTTTTGAACATCGGACTGGATCTTCTATTTGTACTCGTGTTCCATATGGGAATTGCCGGTGCTGCCATTGCAACAGTACTGTCTCAGGCAGTCAGTGCCATCCTTGTACTTCTCGCCCTGATACGGACATCCGATATTTACAAACTACATCTGAGAAAAGTCCAATTCTTCGAAGGCTCTCTGTCCTCGATCCTTCGTATCGGAATTCCTGCAGGACTTCAGGCAGCCATGTACAGCTTGTCAAATATTATTATCCAGACTGCTCTAAATGCCCTTGGAACTGATACCGTAGCAGCATGGACTTCTTTCGGAAAAATGGATGCCTTCTGCTGGATGGTCATTTCCGCCTTTGGTATTTCTGCCACAACTTTTGTCGGACAAAATTATGGCGCCGGGAAATATGACCGCGTAAGAAAAAGTGTGCGTGTCTGCCTTGGGATGACACTTGCTTCATCCATCGCAATGAGTATATTTCTAATGACTGCAGGAAAGTATCTGTTCCATCTGTTTACGAGTGATCCGGAAGTCATCCGCATCGGAATCCAGATCCTGAACTACATGGCACCGGCTTATGCTCTGTTTGTCTTTATCGAAATCTACTCCGGAGCATTGCGTGGAATCGGTGATGTCATCATCCCGACAATCATGACATGCTGCGGTGTTTGCGTATTCCGTACACTTTGGGTATTCCTGCTTGTCCCAAAATCACCTACGATCGAAACAATCACATTGAGTTATCCAATCTCCTGGGGAATTACAGCCGTACTGTTTATCATTTACTATTATAAAAAGCAGAAAAAACTTGGTATGGAAAACTTCGATCAGTAAATCTTTATACGAAAAATATCAAAGGGAAATTGTGGCTTATTCTGCACAATTTCCCTTTACATTTTGTCCCACAGCTCTTTCCTATCTCCGCGGAAGTCTATGATCCTCACTTCTTTTATTCGTATGACCTTTCTGCTTTTGATACTGCTGTCTTCTTCTTGCCTGAACCTGCTGCTGTCTTACCTGCTTTTCTTTTATCTGACGGCGGCGTTTCTGCTCCATCAGCCTTCGCTGCCTTCTCCGCTGTCGTTTTCTATAGACAAGCGCACAAAAAATCAAGCCCATTGCAATAATAACTGACACAACTATGCCAATAATCATCTTAACTTTCGGTGAAACAGTAAAAAGAGGCTTTTGTTCCTTCTGATCTGTCTCGTTTTTTTCTGTCTTCGTTCCTGCTGTGTTTGTCTGAAAATATGAATCTTTCAAAACAACTTCTGAGACTCCGACCGTCTGTCCATCGTAAGTGTAAGTCAACGTACCCTTCTTTGATTTCCCGCTTTTATCTTCCGGGACAATCTCCGCTTTTACATCTTGAAATTCCACGTTCTTCGGTACAACAATGTAAGCATCTTCCTCTGTCTCTTTCACACCTTTTGGAAGATCCTTTCCTTCTAAAGGAATCTTTTTAAAATTATTGAAAACATATTCTGCCATATTTTTCGTGTCCGGATAGACGTGAACCCCATGTGTTTTCAAATTCACAGATACAAGCTGAAATTCTCCGTTGTCCAAATAAGAAACAAGAGTAGACAGTGCCTGGTCTGTATATCCCGTCTTTCCCCCAACACATGGCTCATAAAAGGTATCTGTTCCATCATAAAGCATCTGGTGGTACTGCTGAAATACTCGTTCCTCATTAACAAGGTTTGTAGGCGGAATCCGGTGTTCGTATGTGTTCGTGATCTTCCGGAATTCCTCATGCTGAAATGTTGCCGCTGCAATGAGCGCCATATCTCTGGCAGAAACATAATGCTCTTCATCGTGAAGTCCATGTGGGTTTGTAAAATGTGTATTCGTACATCCCAGCTCCTCTGCCTTCTCGTTCATCATACGGATAAAATTATCATACCCATTTCCCACTGTGTCTGCAATCGCATAGGAAACTTCATTTGCAGATGCCAACAGCATCCCATATAAAGCATCCTCCATTGTGATCTCTTCTCCCGGCTGCATACCAATGCTTGCATCTCCATATTCAAGAAATGCCACCGACTCTTCGGTAAAATGAACCTTATCTGTCAGCTCACTGTTTTCCAATGCTACGAGCGCCGTCATGATTTTCGTAATACTCGCCGGAAATTCCTTCTCATCAATATTCTTTGCATAGAGGATTGCTCCACTGTTCATATCCATGATGATTCCCGCCTCCGCAAAGATTCCCGGTCCCTCTGGCCAGTTCTTCAACGCATTTGATTCCACAGGCATCTCATACACTGCCTTCTCTTCATCTGTAACTGCTGCCGCTGCTCCTTCTACCTCTGCTGCACATACCTCATACACTGCCGTATTTGAAAAAACAAGTCCCGCTGCCAGCAGGAACGCGGCTAATCTATATCTCAATTTCATCTGTATTTCCTCCAAAACATCATAAGCGGTATTATAACATATTCTTGTTCTTCTTCCAACAAAAAATACATTTCCCTTACAAATATGTTTTTCTACTTTTATCGGAAACAAAATAGAATTCCTCTGTCTCTCTTTGGAGCATTGCCCGAAACGGCATCGACTTGTTATTGATCCCTGGAAATTTCACAAGAACAGTGAAATCTCCAGAGATTTGATCTGATCATTGATCTGAAATAGATTTTTATTATATCTTCTGTATAAATTCTTCCATTGTTTTTGACTGAAAGGAAACCTGCATCCGGACTTTTAGCACTGCTATGTCCTGCTGCTTTTCCATATCTAAAGCAGTGGGGTTTACAACACATTAGATAAAATTATCCCAATTCCTTTTCGCACATTTCAAGCGCCGCCTCAATAACCTTATCCATATCGTAATACTTATAGTTTCCAAGACGTCCGCCAAAGATCACCGTTGACTCTTTCTCTGCCAACTCGCGGTATTTCTCAAACAATGTATTGTTCTGCTCGTTGTTGACTGGATAATATGGCTCCATTCCTACGCTCCACTCAGAAGAATACTCTCTGGAAATGACCGTCTTCTCCTGTGTACCGAACTCAAAATGCTTGTGCTCAATGATACGTGTATATGGCACTTCTCTCTCTGTATAATTCACAACTGCATTTCCTTGATAATTATCAGTATTTAAAACTTCTGTTTCAAAACGTACAGAACGATATTCCAGCGCTCCTAATTTATAATCATAATACTCGTCAATCATTCCCGTAAATACTGTCTTCTCTGCAATATCCGGATTTTCCTTGATAAACGCAAAATAATCTGTATTTGTTTTCACATCAATGCCATCCAACATCTTTTCTACAATCTTCGTATAACCACCCATAGGGATTCCCTGAAAGCGATCATTGAAGTAATTATTGTCGTAAGTAAATCGAACCGGAAGACGCTTGATGATAAATGCCGGAAGATCCTTACAGTCTCTTCCCCACTGTTTCTCAGTGTAGCCCTTTACTAACTTCTCAAATACATCCTTACCGACCAAAGATAATCCTTGCTCTTCCAGATTCTTTGGCTCAGTAATACCTGTCTCTGCCACCTGCTCAGCAATCTTTTCCTTCGCTTCCTGTGGCGTGCGGATATTCCACATCTTACTGAAAGTATTCATATTGAACGGCAAATTATAAAGTTCATCCTTATATATAGCAATCGGAGAGTTAATGTAATTATTGAACTCTGCAAACTGATTGATGTATTCCCATATTTTCTTATTGGATGTGTGGAAAATATGTGCACCATACTTGTGCACATTGATTCCTTCGATTTCCTCACAATAAATATTTCCTGCAATGTGATCACGCTTGTCAATTACAAGACAATTTTTACCCTTTTTCTTTGCCTCGTGAGCAAACACTGCTCCATATAATCCTGCTCCTACTACAAGATAATCGTATTTCATATTGTTTCTCCTTTTTCATATATAGTAGTATCAAAACTACTTTTTTCTTGTTTAAATCGATTATAAAAATACAGCTGCCTATTTTGCGTTTACAAATATTCTCTACATTTCTTTATAAGGATTCTGATAAATCAAAAAATAAATCTATTACTAACAAAACACGACACGATTTTTCTTATACTCTATATGTTTTTTACTGCAAATGAGAGTTAATTATCAGAACTTCACAGTTGCCATTAAAATATTTTGGATTTTGCCATTGTGTTATATTCTAACATCGTTAAAAATACTAGACATTGAAAATTAAGTAATCTATTTATATCTATGTGTAATAATACGACATGTCATAATCCCAAAAATAATTGTAAGTGCCACCAAAACCGCTAAATAGAACAGAGATATTCCCATAATTCCATAATTTTTTACTACACTCTTTCCCTGTGTTAAAAATACTATATACGCAAGTATATATCCTCCAATCAACCAATTTTGATGGCGTGTAATCGTAATTAACATTTGCAAAAAATTGACAAAAGCCAGCATACCTCCACCTATTAAAAGAACTAAAAGTTCTTGTTTATATCCTGTCAAATCAACACTATAAATAGCTGACAAAATTGGAATTCCTAAAAAAGCTCCTCCAAATATCGCTAAAATAGATAAAATAACAATGATAATAATCTGTTTTAAAATAGCCTTTTTAAAAAATTTTTTTTCATCATTATACCATGCAAAAGATAATCTTCTAATCGCCGGCTGATATATAAACTGACTTACTAACCCAATAACAAAAACCGGCATAAAAATATAGTTAAAACATGCTTGTGCTTCATTGGGTAAAACTTTATCAATTGCATACTTAGGTGCATTCCCCAAATACATCACTAAATATGTAGATATAAATAAGGGAAAGCATTCTATATAAAGTTTTTTTACATTTTTAATAGCTCCTCTACTAATTTTCTCTTTTGTAAACTCTTTTACTGCAATGCTGTTTAATCCCAAAAACATTATAAATGTGATTAAAAGTGAAATAGATGATGCTACAACCAAGTTCTTTGTAAAAATATAAGTAATCAAATATGTAACTATATAACCTGCAAGACGAAGCGATACAACTTTTCCCGCTATGTCCAGTCTTTGCCTCTGTTGCAACATTCCGTGCAAAACATCTTCAAATGCATCTATCACCTTAGTCATGCATACTAAAAGAATAACTGTACTTTTCTTAGAATTCTCCCCTGCAAACCCATAATTACTAACAACATAAGCAATCGAAATACCTATCATTAGCAAGCAGGTTATAATTCTTGCCCATAAATAATCTAAAAATTTATAACTTTCCCTAACATCAGATACTTGAAACGGTCGAATCCCATATCTCCCTATTGTAAGCATTAAGTTACCAACTGCAAATGCTATAGTGAAAATCCCTGCATCTGAAACAGGATCAATTCTAGAAATTATCATCAAAATAAACACTGTTTGAAATGCGCTTAGCATGGACGCACTTGTATTCCATATATATGCCGATTTCTCTTTATTTGCAGTATCATATAAAAACGATCTTATCATCTTTGCTCCTTAGTCTCTTTATGTTTTATTATTTCGCGAATCACGCTTTGTGGATCTCTTGTTTCAACCAAAAACATTCTTCCGATATACTCTCCCAATAACCCCTCAAAAAATAGAATACATCCACCTATACTTTCAAGTAAAAATACTAAAATTGCAATACTATAGTTAATGTTATATTTAAATAAATACATAATAATGAGCACAATAATATGTATCCCTGATATACCAACTAGAATCCCCCCTAACACTAACGGAGCTCTAAGAAGAATAATTGAATAATTTAATACACTTGACCACAACACTAATAATTTTTTTATTGTATAATTTGAAACTCCCACTTTACGCTCAAAATGTTTGATTTTTACATTTGTAACTTTGGCTGATGACCTTAAAAAAAGACCTTGTAAATTAGTAAATTTACTATTATAGTTAACAACATAATCCCTAACAAATCTTCTTATAAGCCAGAAACTTGAAATTTTCATCTCCTTAGGTTTCCCAAGCATTTTCGCTACAGTATAGTTATTAAACCAGCTTCCTAATTTGCGGAAATTACTTGCCTTCTTATGTTCATATGTACCATATACAACATCATATCCCTCAAATAATTTTTCAAATAAAATATAAATCTGTGAAGGATGTGTCTGCATATCATCATCCATGCCTATATAATAGTCTGCTTCCACTTGTCTCATCCCAGCCAATAATGCATTATGCTGCCCTGCATTTTTTGCAAGATCAACCCCTATTACATTATCAAAATCTTCTACAATTTTTCTTATTATTCCAAATGTGTTATCTTTAGAACAATCGTTAACTAAAACAAATTGAACTTCTGTATCTTTCATTTTTTTCATATATTGTGTTGTTTCTTTTACTACTTCATATATTGTGCCTTCTGAATTATAACAAGGAATTATTATTGCAACTTTCATTTTATTCTCCTTCTTTTTCTTCTGTTTTGTATATATTTATTACATTTTCTCCAATATTTAATTGCTCCACCCATACTAACTGCTTATTTTTCTTTTCTACTTCACCCTCTATACTTGCATGAAATTCTCCTATTTCTGCATAATATACATTATCTTTTTCAGTGAGTCCTTGTATTGCAGATTCAAATCCAAAATGCTCATTTCTTGTATAATAATTAGGTGAAAAAACATTCCAATTCCCTAATGACTCTACATTTGATATGTTAGGCTTTCTCTCTGAGAAAACACTTTCTGAAGCCGAAATAAAATCTAATGCATTGTAAAAAAGAAAACTATCCTCTTTATCTTCCATATATTCGGTAAGTGCTTTAAGATAATCTGTTTTTTCTAATACTACACTTCTGATCCCTGTTGCATCTCTTTGAAGAGTATATTGATTTGCAATAATAGTCACTCCTACAATTAATATGATTCCAATACTAAGTAAACTTTTACTTGTTATTGATATTTTTCCTATTTTAAACCATTCCTCTTCTTTTGTTTGTTCACCAATACTAGCGCTGGCAAATAAAGCTCCAATACAGAAAAACAACAATGCCTCAACCAATCTGTCAAGTATTCTACCAGCATATGCCATTCCTAATATTACAATTATTATATATACTAAATAAGATAAAATAAGTTTTTTAGAATTTTCTCTTATTTTCCATGAACTTTGAAACATAATAATGCCAGTAACCAATCCAAATCCAATGAGTTGAAAATATATCATTTTACTGGAAATCACTCCTCTAATATCATCAAATACCTTCCATAATTTATATATGATATTATCTTCTTGTGCTTCCTTTGCATATTCTCTAACTTTCTTCAAATTACTTGTATTTATAGAATCACTAATATCAAATGTTCTATTATTTAAATTTTCCCAAGCCGCAATATCCATTCCTAAGCTATCATAAAAATCTTTATTTTCCCAATAATCTGGAATCTCTATATAATCATATACTCCCGAACGTGCTTTATTAAATTCTGTAAATTCTTGATACATCTGACTTTTATTTAGAATTACATTTGTTCCTTCATTTGTTAATATAAGCCCTAATATTCCTATAGCAATAAAAATAACTTTCTTATAAGAAATATCTCTATATTTTTGACATCCAATAATTACCAACAAAATAATCATAGGAATACACATATAAAATATTTTTTTTCTAACGAAGCAACTTAAAATGCAAGAAATGAAAAAACTTATAATCCACTTTTTACTAATTGTTCTACTTTCTTCATATATATTAAAAATCTCCAAGACCGATGCTATTGCCAACATTGCCCAAAAAGCTGCTGTAATTGTAAACTGTGGTAATAAAATGTGTTTTTGGAGAATCAGGAATGTAAATATAACAATTATTGACATCCGTTCAAAAAACTCTTTTTTACATTGAACCCTTTTCAGAAAAATATATTCACATAAACATACTGGTATATACATACTTAACATTGTAAAAAGCCCATACCATTCAATTCCGGGGCAAATCCTATATAAACTAGCTAGCATGTTTCCTAAAATGTTACTAATAAATACTGCTGATCCATTAGGAACTCCTGTATATGCACCCGAAATAATCAGCCTCATTCTATAATCATCATTAGTCGCAAAAACAGGATTTCCAAAAACACAAAGGATTATAAAAATAAGTAAATTATATCCTATACACCCTATCAAAATCAGTTTCCTTTTATTAATTTTCATTTGTTAGTCTCCTTTTACGAAACATAGTAAAAGCAACTACATTATTATTCCTCTGCAGTTGCTTTTAATTATCTATTCTTTAAAAATATTATATCCACATTTTTCCATATATCCATTAAGTTCTTTAACTTTATCTCCAATATCATAATACCATCTTGTATAGATTCCAGGTTCAACTGCATGGCTTATAACTTCTGTATATGGTGGCTGACACATAAATTTTAAAGTATAATTTCCCTCTTTATATTTTGGCTCACAACTTACTGATTCACCTATTAATTGTTTAAAGCTCATATCTAATAGATTAACTCCACAATAAATATTTATCAATCTCCACATATGGCATCCATCTAATCTAGGTGTTACCTCAATAAGATATGGCTCATCACCTACAACTTTTATTTGAAAGTATGCCGGTCCGTCTTTAATTTCTAGTTTTTGCAAAACTCTCTGAACCAAATCTTTCACTTTCTCTACTACATTTTTTGAAAACTGAGTCGGCAATAAATGTTTTTTTATAATTCCCCCTGGGAATTCTTTAAACGAAACTCGATCTGATACAAGAGCAAATATTACTTTTCCATTTTTTACATATGTATTTACAGAAATCTCCTGTCCCTCTAGGTAGCTTTCAAGAATAATCTTCCCTGACTTAGAATATAACATAGACTTTTCAAAATTCTCTTTTATTTCTTCAAAAGATTCTACTTTATGAACTCCCCTCTGCCCTTGCGAATCTACCGGTTTCATCATAGCCGGATAACATTCAAAATCTTCTGCATCTTCAAGCTTCTCTATAACTTTAAACGGCACATTGCCCTTAAAGTCATTTCCCAATGCAACTCTCATTTTATGTTTTAAATTACAAGTCAACGCTGTATCGTAAGAAACAAAATGCGGAAGCCCTAATTTTTCACTAACTTTTGCCACCGTAGGCATTGCAAGATCAGAACCAACAGAATAAACTAAATCAATTCCATTATCTTTTACATATTCTGCCACAGCTTCTGCATCAATAATATTAATCTGCTTAAATTCATCTAGATAAGGAATTCCTTTATCTGTGTCTGTATAACTGCAACCATACACTTTATATCCTTGACCTTTACAATATTCAATTGCGTCGATTTGTGCATTTCCTGCTCCTAAGATTAATACTTTCTTCATTTTAATCTCCTCTCTTTCTGTTCTTAATATCAAATAAAATATTTTCCATGTGGTATTGGCACACAAAGCCTAGTTCTTTTTCCGCTTTCTCCACATTTAAAATAATTTTACTACTATCTTTTGGTGAGGTTTTAATCATATTTATTTTAGACTTACTTTCAAAAATTTCTACCATTTTCTCTGCAATATCTTTATTACTTATACCTACTCCTGATCCTATATTATATATTCCAAACCTTTCACATTTTTGAACAGCACATTCTATTGCCCTACAAACATCTTTAATATAGATGTAATCCCTTTTTCCAATTCCTTGTCCCAATATATCTAATGGCTCATTTTTTACTACCTTATCTAAAAATGTGCTAAACATATATTTATCCTTCATTGGATAACCTACAACTTGAGATAGTCTCAAGTTTTTAATTCTCATTCCCCTTGTTCTATTATAATACTCGGATAAATTTTCTCCACATACTTTCATTACACCATATTTATTAATCGGATGAGTTGCATCTAATTCAGAAAAACCTGTTTCTGTATAATTCCCATATACACATCTGCTAGATATATTTATTACATTTCTTATTCCACACATATCAGCAGCAGTAATAACATTCTCTAATATATAGAAACTTTCTATATACGCTTTTACACCTTCCTCCTCTTGCTTTCCTACTTTCTGTGATGCTAAATGAATTATCGCATCTGCCTCTTTAAAAATATTTTTTAAACTATCAATAGAATAATCTGATTCTTCATACCTAATTTGTTCTGTAGATTTTAAATTTCCTAAATGTCTCGTAACCCCCACAATACAATATCTATCTTTGAGATATTCTAACAAATTTCCCCCTATAAAACCAGTACATCCCGTTACTATTATTTTCATCACTATTTTTACCTCTTGTAAAATTCTTTAATTGCTTCTACAATCTTTTCTATACTATCATTAGATAACTTATAATATAATGGTAGTCTTAATAACCTTTCACTTTCAGATGTCGTATAGATATCTTTTCCAAAAAACTCCCCATATTTCTTCCCTGCCGGTGCAGAATGAAGTGGTATATAATGGAAAACCGCTCCAACTCCTTTAGCTTTTAGAAAACTTATTAAATTTTGTCTCTCTTCCAAATCTTTTGTTTTAATATAAAACATATGTGCATTGTGTGTACATTCTTCTGGGATTTCTGGCAATCTGATATATCCCTCTTCTTCTAGCTCTTTCAATAACTGATTATATAAATTCCATGATGCCATTCTGTCATTCAATATTTCTTCTGCTTTCTCTAACTGTGCCCAAAGATATGCCGCATTGAGGTCGCTTGGCAAATAAGAAGAGCCTGCATCCATCCATGTATATTTATCAATCTGTCCTCTAAAAAACTTACTACGATTCGTTCCTTTTTCTCTGATAATCTCTGCTCGCTCTATATTTTTAGGATCTTTGATTAAAAGTGCACCACCTTCACCCATGCTGTAATTCTTTGTTTCATGAAAACTATAGCAACCATAATCCCCCAGTGTACCAAGAGGTCTCCCTTTATAAAAGGACATAACCCCTTGTGCTGCATCTTCAATGACAAATAAATTATGTCGTTTTGCAATATCGCAAATTTCATCCATCTTACAAGCTACTCCTGCGTAATGAACAGGCACAATAGCTTTCGTCCTTTCAGTAACAGCCTCTTCTATCAATCTTTCATCAATGTTCATAGTCTCCGGTCTAATATCTACAAAAATGACTTTTGCTCCCCTCAACACAAATGCATCTGCTGTTGATACAAAAGTGTAAGAAGGCATAATCACTTCATCTCCCGGCTGAATATTTGATAAAATAGCTGACATTTCTATGGCATGTGTACAAGATGTTGTCAGTAAAGCTTTTGCTGTACCTGTTTTTTCTTCCATCCAGGCGGAACATTTTTTTGTAAATATTCCGTCTCCACAAATTTTTCTATTCTTAATTGCTTCCTCCATATATTGCAATTCATTTCCAACTACTGGAGGTACATTAAAGTGAATCATTTGTATTTCCCCTTTCTCTTATCCTTTATAAATCTTCCAAATTTGATATCCGTTAATTTCTTTATATAATTCAGCTCGAGCTTCCGGATAATAATGCTCTTGTAAAAATGTAATTTTAATATCCAATGTTTTGCTTTTTGAATCAATAAGATATACTCCCTCTTGTACCAAATCTTTCAATGGTTCTTCTATTGATCTCTCTTGTAAAATTTTATTGCAATCAGGAAAGTTTGTTGTAATGCCAGCAAAATAAAGTATATTATCATAAAAGCTTTCTGGCAATGTATAAAATGGATTCCAATCATAATACAAAATTTGTATCGTCGTTTCAAAATCCATAAAATAAAAATTTTCTTTATGATCATTCACTTCTTTTATCAGATCATCGCTTTTTTCTCCCTTATTAACTATCTTTCTATATTTTCTTGCATCATAATTCCATGACTCAAAGAAAAATTTTTCTATGTACTCTTTTCGGCTATCTTTCGTATTATCTAAATATGTCCTATCTGGAATATAAAGCAACCCTTCTATAACAAGGCATATTAATATAAGTATAGCACATCCCTTTTTCGATTCAATATTCTGTCCAAAATCTTTGGCTTTTTTCTTCCAAAAATACATCATCACCACAAATGCAGAAAAGAAAATTCCATATTCTACTCGATACACAGTTCGCCCAGTCATAAAAAAATACACAATATAGAAACCTGCAAGCAACATAATTCCCATATATGTCATCCATTCTTTTCTTAATAATACAATTGCTACTAGTAACAGAGCCATACATACTAGACAAATCGGATACACTAATATTCCTCTAAACTGTATATCTTCTAATATTTTTTCCTTGGAAACTCCAAGTTCTCTTTTATACTCTCTGATAATATCCCCTGTCTGCTCCAAGATTTCCTTCGAAAAAATAGTATTATCTGCAAAATTCCATGAGCGCATCATTTTATAATCATTCTCAGAAACCCCTATTTCCCTTAACTTCTCTTCATAAGCTTCATATCCATAATCTTCTGAATCTACTATAGATGCCCTTGCCTCACTATAAGCTCTGTAGTAAGAATATTCCTCGTCCTGATTATAAATATAGCCATCGAGCCAGTTCATGAATACTGCTACTGTGATTAGCATACCTCCCCAAAAAACTACCCGTCCAAAAAAAGCCCATTTTTTTTCTTTCATTAATTTACAGAACTCTGCAACTAATATAATCAGAAAGAATCCTCCCGCGATGTAAATAACATTAAAACGTATAAGTGTTCCCACAATTACAAGACATGCTGAACTTATTTGAAGCCTCTTTTTCCTTTCATTAAATAATGCCCATAAAAACGTGCTTCCCCCTCCTACAACCGCAATCATTGCTGTTTTCGTAAACTGAACCAAAATATATGCATCATCTGCAAAAAATGTCAGCAAAATGATAATAAATAAAATAGCTACTGGCTTTTCTAATTTTTCTAAAAGCATATAGGATATGAGAATAAATGAAAACAGACAAACTAAAAGCTGTGCTACTAAATACCAGCTTATCTTTGGCATTAAATAATAAAATGGTAACAGCATATATCCCCATATTATATTAATAAACATTAAATGTGGATTATACCCATTTCCATATGCTCCTGATATTACTGTAGACATTATAAAATCATCTGACACTTCATATTTTATATCACACATTAATAAGATGGACAAGAAAAAGGCTACGTTAAGTATTATGGCCCAGGCTTTGTTATTCCACGTTTTTATAACATTGTTTTCTCTTATATATTTCATAAAACTCAATCATTTCTTTCTTAAAATCTCATTCACAAAACTTTCTTTTAATACAAGCAAAATTCCCCCATATATTCCAAAAAATAAAATCACAGATATGCATAACGTTAAAAATACGCCTAATGTCGTTACCTTATCAAAAATAACTCCTCCCACAGTCGCTCCTATAACTCCAATTACTATTTTCCAAATCTGAATATCCTTTATCATGCCCCATATTTGCGATCTTAAGTAGATGCACTGCACTACCAATACAAGAATTTCTGCCATAGTTGTTGAAAACGCAGCCCCTGCTGCTCCAAACTTTGGAATCAATATCAAATTTAATAAAAAATCTAAAATAGCACCTGCCGTTACTGAACAAACTACATGATTCTCTCTTCCTAAAGGCGTCAAAATTTGAATTCCCGTTATGTTTGACAACCCTATAAATAACACTGTTGGCATTAAGATAATCATAGATGCTGTTGCCGGCAAAAAGGACTCACCTGCAAGAAATAATATGGATTCTTTTGCATACAGAATAAAGTAGACCATCATTGGCACAGACACTATCAGTACAAATTGAAATGCTTTTGTTACCATCCTCTGAAATTCCTGTTTCTTTTCCTGTTGGATATAGTAGGAAAGTCTCGGTAGTAATACTGTTCCCAACGAAGTTACACAAGTAACAAGAACTGTCTTTACCTTTATACCTGCATTGTAATAGCCAACTTCGACATCCCCTTTCATGAAACCAAGCATCACTAAATCCAAATTCAAATACACGCTCGTCGCAACAGAAAGTAAGAAGAATGTTATAATTCCTTTTCTATGTCGCTGTAAATTATATTTTCCCTGCTTTTTAAATGTAACAAACCTGCGCAGCCGCAAGAAATTAAGAACGTACGAACCAAAACTTCCTATCACATAGACTGCTCCATAGATCACATAATCTTCCGGCTTTTTAACAAGCAAAAACATAAGAATAAGACCTATAATTTTAAACAAGACTGCGCAGACAGTAATATAAGAATACTGCTCTAAAGCACTATAAAACCATTGCACCCCAATTGTCGTCAGACCAATACTGGCTCCTATAACAATAAGCAGTTCTTTTTGCCCTCTAAACTGTGGAACTACAAATAGAAGAAGAAAAAAAACTCCATAAGTAATTGCTGTTGTAATTCCGCTGATAATCAGAAGTTCCTGTACCGTCCGTGAAAGTTCTTCTTTATTATCTCTCACTCTTGCGCACTCGCGAATCCCATAAGTCGGAATTCCCAATGTTGCAAACATTGTAAAATAAGAAACAACGGATGTCGCAAATGCCACTTTTCCACTTCCCTCTACAAGAAGAACTCTTGATATATACGGAAACGTAATCAGCGGAAATAAAATGGACGAGACCGTCAAAATAGCATTCATAATGAAATTAAATTTTACTGTTCTAATTCTCATTTATATCATATCCCTCACCTTAACCTTATTCTCCTGTGCTTTTTGGGTCTCTTTTTAGCAGTACAACTAAATATCCTAAAAACATCCAGAAAATAATTGCATTTGCCGCATTTTGATAAAACATTGTAGACTGAAACATTGCACTTACTGCCAGTACAATCACACTTGCCAACATTGTTGTCATTCCCAGCCATTCCTCTTTCTTTACTTTCCTTATATTACAAAAAATATTTTTCAAAACAGAAATAATCAAACCTATGACAATAAATAATCCCGGAAATCCCTGCGCAACAAAGATATTCATCAATTCATTATCCATCGTACTATACACCCAATGATCATTATTTACTATATATGTGTCCGGGAAATTTTTTTCTGTATAAGGAACAATTCCATAAAATGAAATTCCTGTCAATGGTCTACTAAGTCCTACCTCAATTGCACTTGCCCATAATTGGAAACGCTGATTACTAATATCTCCTTTCATACTATATCCCCTTTTTATCGGTGCAAGTTTTTTTTGTTCGCTATTTTCTTGTTTTGTTATAGTCCTGTTTGAAGTTAAAGAAGAATTACTCTTTTGTTTCTTAGATTCTACAGTCTGTTCTGAATCCGTTTCTTTTTTTCCTTCATTGTTACCTTCCTGAAGTTGATTGTTCTGTTTGGTATCTTCCTTACTTTTTGTTACCTTTTTTTCTATCTGTATATTATTTTTTTCTTCTAATATTTTTTTCTGATTTTCTATTTGTGCCAAATAATTATAGCCTTTCTTAATGGAAATCGGTACGACCAAACAGATGCTTCCTGCCAACACCGCAATACAGCCATTGATAACTAACTTTCTGGTATCTTTCTTTTTCTGAGATATCCAAACAAAAATCCATGTAGTTATTCCTACCAATAAGCTCACAAGACCATTTCTAGAATCAGAGAATGCAATGTAAAAGATAAACAATATAATACATATAACAAATCCAGCTTTTTTTACCCAACCTTTATGTTTACAGATAAAATAGACAGATAACATAATGGCAACACAGCAGATAACTGCTCCCAGGTTTGGATCTTGAAATGCTCCCCAAAGTCTTCCATCATAGAAACCCGCACAGATTTCATAATTTCCATTATCTTTATCAACATAATGTGAAGAATATCCTATTACTATCATTCCCAAACTAATTGCTACCATGATTAATGCATAAGCAATATATATGTAGCCAAACAATTCGAATTCTTTCACTGTTTTCTGATGTGATTGCTCTTCTTTTGATGCATATAAAATTCCAAAATAAAACATCCAAAAAATTAATGTTACAATTGTTCTTTTAGAAAAGTATTCATAGTTCATAATGGAAGAAAATACATAACTTCCACATAGACAAATTAATATCCATAAATGTGGGGTCCCAATATACTGCTTTATATGTATCCCTCGAATACAAAATAATACTACCCCTGATACAAACATTGGCCACATAATCACAGAAACAATGCCTTTTCCATATGTCAAGTTGCATGTAGACAACATTGCATATAATAAAAAACTGATTTTAAAAAAAATTTCAAATCGATATACCACTTTTTCTGTTTTCATATTATTCTACCATCTCCTTCCTCCTACCCTAAGTTCTCTATCTCTCTCATAACTTTTCTCAACATCTCTCCTTTTCGCAATTTTTCTCCCATAGCAGACACGTTCTGAAGCATCTCGTCATATGTTTCCCCGGTAAGCGCAGCCAGTTTCTCTGGAATCTCTCTTAAAGCCCCCACCTGTATTCCCAGCTGATTCTCTCTGATAAATTCTGCTATCGCTGCTTTCTCCCATACAATAACCGGAATCTTACTTGCCAAATATAGTGATGTTTTATGCGGATTATTGTACTGCATATATTGCCCAAATTCTCCGCCACACTCGTCAATACTTTTTCCATCCCACACAAGTCCAAATTTCCCGTCCAATACACGCGGAAGGTCATCTGGAGGGAAAGAACCTTTGTAAGTAATATTGCCTGTTCCAATCGCCTCTGTGTTCAGATTTGGTCCATATAAGCGAAACTCTGCATTCACCTGATTCAGCTGATACACATATCCCGCTTTTTCTTCCGACAAATTTCCTGCAATGATAACTGCATTTTGATTCTCTTTTGTTTCGGCTTTTTGGATACTTTCCGCTTCCACCAGATAGTCAAATATCTCAAGAGCATGTATTCTCGTATCCAACCCTATTTTTTTTAGATATCCGATCATCTTTTTATTATGGGCGATGACATCGTCTGCCAGGCACAGAAATGACTTTTCTGCATGCTGATACCATTCTTTTTGCTTTTTATCCTGTGTCCTAAGACTTTCTATATCATGAATTAAGATAATAATCTTTACTTTTTTTCTTTTTAACTGTTTGATATATCTAAGCGCCAACATTGCAACCTTTGGATACATCTCCAATGGATACTGAATCAAAATCTGATCTTCTTCCTTAACTGTTTTTGTAACCTTCCTCCAGTCTTTCATCAGAACCAATCCCATCCGGATCCGCTCTACATAGCTTACATTCTCCTTTACAACCGGAGGGCTGACGCGCAGAGGATTCCATCCTTCTTTGATCAGTGTATCTGCCACGTCATTTCTTGCTTTAGAACCTGCATGCTGTTCGTTTAATCCCTTTTCTACAATACAATATTTTTTCACACTGATACTCCCCATATCTTAAAATTTCTTTTTTAATTGCTCTATTTTTTTCTCCTGATGATTCAAGTCATATCCCGCACCGATGATCTCCTGCAAGCGAGATTTTCTTTCTTTTCCCCGGCTTTCCAATATTGCATTTCTCCACAGTCTAGTATCGCCAAGCTTCAAAAATTCCACAAGATCTGAAAGCTTTGTCTCCTCACTGATTTGATCTGAGAGAAAACACGGAAGACCTGCCACCTGAGCTTCGACTGCAACAATCGGAAGACCTTCATAAAAGGACGGCAACAAAAAGCAATCTGCCGCCTGCATCAATCTTTCAACATCTTTTCTGACTCCCAGGAATTTTACTTTGTCGGCAACCCTTTTTTGTGCTGCATAATTTTTTATTTCTTGTTCCAGTTCTCCTGTTCCGACATATAAAAGTGCACAGTCTTTTTCTTCCTCCAGACAGCTGCTAAAAATATCGATCACACCTTTCGGATTTTTTTGATGTGCAATTCTCCCCACATGGCAGATTACAAAGTTCTCTTGGATCCCCAATTCTTGTCTGACTTCTTCCCGAACCATTGGATCATACGCATATGTTTCTGCTTCAATCGCATTTGGCATGATCAATACATCTTTGTGCTCCATAATTCTTTGTCCAAACATAAAACTTCCCGCAAGCTTTGAGCAGGCGACAAATTGTTTTGCAATACCATTGAGAAACGGTCTGCAAATTTTATGAAGTCTTTCATTATCTGCTGCCCCATTATGACTGTGAATCACAATCTTTCTTCTGTAGATCCATGGAATGATCAAAGTAAAGACAGCCCCTGCATTCAAAATATTTCCATATACCGTCTGATACTCTGGATGTTCCCTTAGCAACTTTCTAAATTTCTTCCACTGTTTTAACAATCCCTGACTTTTGGCTCCAATATAATAAATCCTAGAGCCATAACTTTTCAACTCCTCTTCATATGCAACTCCCGGAAAATCTGTGACAAAATCCAGGATGATTTCCGGCGCAAGCTCTTTTGTCAAATTCCGCAGATAAGTCTCAATTCCTCCTGGATTATCTGACATTCCATATACCAATACTCTTTGCTTTTCACTCATCTTAACGCCCTGCCTTCACTTTGGAATAAAAAATCGGAAATTGATTTCTGGCAATATGAATTGCTCTTGCAAAACTCAGACAGAGAAATCTACTTCTTGTCCTGAGGATCCGTAACGCAATTTTTAACATTCTGCTGTCAGATGCCTTGGCATCCATCACTAAGTCCAAAAATAACGGATCTACAAATAACTTCCTACACCAGTCTTTTCGATCTCGATGCGACATCCCTGAACGTGGATCGCAGTTTCTCTCCATTGCAGACAAAATATACCTTCCATATAGGCTCCCAAGAATCTGTCTGTTTTCTTCTGTATCTGCTTTCCAGTAAGTGCATTGCTCATACAACTTCTGAATCCGCTTCCGCAAAAAACGATAGTAGTCCGGAACAAATTCATTTGTCAGGCTGCCGTTCACCCTCTTTGCATAGTGATAAGGTGCAAAGTCCAGCAAGTTCATACTGTCTATTTCCATACAAAATTCAATATTAAAGCAGATATCCTCTATAAACTTTGCATTTCTATAATCGTCAAAAGTAATTCCCAGCTGCTTCAAATATTGTAAATCATAGACTTTATTTACAGGATATCCATACAACGTTTCCCTTTCCATATAGATCAGTTGTTGATGAATTTGTTCTGGATCTGTTAAATACATTTCTTCCGGAACTCGCACCTCTTCATAAGAAAATTTTCCTTGCCGGTCATAGTATTCCAAAGCAATTCCAAACAGTACAAGCTTTGCCCGGTTCTTCTGCAACGATTGATATACTTTCTCAAGCAGGTCTTCTTCGACCGTATCATCTGCATCTGCAAACCACAGATATTCTCCAGCGGCCTCTTGGATCCCTCGGTTTCTCGCCTCGCTGACCCCACAATTCTTTGGCTGTTCAATTAAACGGATTCTGGAATCTTTTGTTGCGACTTCTCTTACAATCTCTTTTGTACGGTCCGGAGAACCATCTTCTACCACAATACATTCCCAATCCGAAAAAGTCTGCTTTCCAATGGATGCTAACGTGTCTGCAATATATTTCTCGGCTTTATATGCCGGCATTACAATACTAAAAAATGGTTTCATACTTACTTCTCTGTCAACTCCCTAATCAACTCTACAATCTTCTTATAAGACTCTGGTCTGTCAAACTGCTCTTCGGCAATCTTTCTCGCTTGTTTTCCCATTTCTTCCCGCACATCTTCATTCTCGTAGAGCTTCTCAATCGCATCTGCCAGAACTTCTTCATCTTCCGGCATAATATTAACTCCAAATCCATCTGTCTCTACTTTCTTTCGGAACTCCGGACTCATGCAAGTATTGATCATCGGATGTCCGGAAGCAAGGTAATCACCGATTTTTGTGACGATACTCTGCGGTGCTTTCTTTACAAACGAATTGACAACAATGTCTGACTTTGCAAGATATGCCGCCATCTTTTCGTATGGCATATAGCCGACAAACTCTACATTTTTGCAGTGATGCTCTTTAGCCAACTGCTCCAGTTCTTCTTTCAGCGGGCCTCCGCCTAGAATTTTGATCTTGATATTCAGCCTTCTTCTTCGGATCAATTCTTCTCCGGTCAGAACAAGTGTCCGGATATCATAACTTGTTCCGATCGTTCCCGCATAAGTCACCCAGAATTCGCCCTCTTCTTTTTCGATCTCCGGACTGTATTTTTCCACACCTGCATCAAACTCTTTGATTTCATTCCCGACATAAACGGTCACTTTTGGAACATCCAGCTTCTGGTTTTTTAACGGGCGATCCCGGTATTCATCAGAAGTTCCCACGATTCCCGATACAAGCGAATATACTTTCTCCGCATCTCTCTGCAGCGGATGAAAGATCATGCTGCTCACAACCGGAATATCCAATACCATACGCATCGCTTCCGGCCAAAGATCATTGACATCCGGCACAAATGGAATTCCTTTTTTCTTTGCATAAGATGCCGCAGCAAGCGCCACATCGTTTGGAGGAATCTCACAGTAGATCAGGTCGTAGTCTCCTTCCTTCTCTAAAAGTGCTGTCAGATTCTTTGCCGCAACTCTGTGACTGTACACCCTTTTAAGATCAATGTTTTTCTTATATCCCGGTTCATAGATAAATTTTAAATGAAATTTATATTTTGTTTTCTGTATTTCGGAAATATTTCTCTGTGCCTTTTCCCAATGCTGAAACGTTGTCGTAATCAGATCGACCTCATATCCGGCATCCACAAGGAACTCTGATAAAAACTTAAACCTCGTGTATCCCTTCTCATTGTTCAGCTTCACTCCCATTGTAATCACTGCAATTTTCTTCATATTTCTGCTCCAATAAACTTTATTTTATTACTGCCATTGCTGTCCGCAGCATAATCTTCATATCACTGAAAAATCCAAATGTCTCTATGTACTTCAAATTGTATTTCATCTTTTCCGGAAGAATATAGTTGAGATAAATCTCATCTACATCTGTGATTCCTTTTGCCCGATAGGCATCAATGATTTCATCTTCATCTTTATATTCAATACTCGTATTCGATGTGATTCCTGCCGGAAGAAGAAGCGTCGCCTGCATCTCATCCGTATAGCAGTCTACATATTTTTTCACTTCCGGTCTTGTCCCTACAAAAGTCATATCCCCTGTCAAAATGTTAAACAACTGTGGAAGCTCATCCAAGCGCAGTTTGCGCAGTTTCTGTCCGACCTTTGTGATTCTGCTGTCACTCTTTTCCGTGACAAGAGGTCCTTTTTTATCAGCTCCTGTCACCATTGTACGAAACTTAAAAATACGATATGGTTTGCCATAACTGGTGATTCTTTCCTGCCGGTAGAATACCGGTCCTTTGCTGTCTATTTTGATCCAACATGCAATAAAAATCATGACTGGGGACAATAAAATCATAAAAATAAAAGCAAGAAACACATCTGCTATGCGCTTGATGCGCAGGGCAGACTTTTTCTTGCTCAAAATTTTATAATATTTCTTTACCTCATCATTTCTCATCTTTTCTGGTAATTCCGACCAACTCTTTAGCATAATCCGTGTTCCCTCAATAACCTCTGAAAAGTATCTATTACATATTGCTGCTGTTCATCTGTCAGACAAGAATGCAGCGGAAGTGAAATTTCATTTTCGTACATTCTGTAAGCATTTGGAAAATCCTCGATGGCAAATCCCATATTTTTGTATGCGGTCAAAAGCGGAAGTGGTTTGTAATGTACGTTTGCCGCAATTTCTGCTTTTGCCAGTTCCTGGATGATCTGATTACATTCTTCCCTCTGTTTGCCATTCAGCCGCACAAGATACAGATGTCCATTTGACTGGCTTCCTTCTCCATAATGGTTAAGCACCTGCACTTGATATGGACGAAAAGCCTCATCGTATCTCTCGATCAACTGCCTTCTTCTCTGTAATATTTTCGCATAACGCTTCATCTGCGCAAGTCCGATAGACGCCGTAATATCTGTCATATTCGCTTTATAGTACGGTGCAACAATATCGTATTCCCATCCCCCTGCTTTCATCTTCGCCAAAGCATCTTTTGATTGCCCATGCAGTGTCAGCAACATATACTCTTTGTATAACGCTTCATCCTCTTCAGGCGTCAAAGACTTCCATGTCACAGCGCCTCCCTCCGCAGTTGTAAGGTTTTTCACTGCATGAAATGAAAAACAGGTAATATCTGCAATCTGTCCACACTTTTTCCCTTCACGCTCTGCGCCGAAAGCATGTGCTGCATCTGCAAGAATCAAGATTCTTCCCAGCTTCTCCTGTCTTTCGGATGACGGCTGAAACAATCCTTTCTTCTCTTCTACAATTTCAAACAGTCTGTCATAATACGGATAAATAATCCCTGCAAGATCAATCGTAAGAATTGCCTTCGTCTTCTCTGTGATAGCTTCCCGTACTTTCTCCGGATCCATATCGATGGAATCCGGCATCGTATCTACCAGCACAGGGGTTGCCCCCACATGGCAGATGACGCTACAGGTCGCTGTAAATGTATATGCTGAGGTGATCACCTCATCTCCCGGTCCAATTCCCATCGCCCGCAATGTCATCTCCATACAGGTTGTTGCAGAACTTAAACATGCCGCTTTAGTCGTTCCACAAAACTGTGCGATTTCCTGCTCAAACTTTTTTGTCTTCGGTCCTGTTGTAATCCATCCACTTTTTAAAGTATCGATCACCTCTGCAATTTCTTCCTCTGTAATATCCGGGGGCGAAAATTCTACTCTCATACTTACCTCTCTCCATGTTCTCTGTTTAAAAATTCACTCGGAAGTGTTGAGCGCGTATCTGAAAAATCTTTCATCAATTCACTCGCAATCTTCCTGTCTCTCTCCACATCTTCCTGTCTGATATGATAGGTTGGAACGATTTTGTGGACAATCTCTTTCATTCCCTCTTCTTCTGCGTAAGCTGCCCGGTACAAGTCTTCCAGGTCTTTCAGAAATTGATCTTCATCAAAATCAATCGGTTTTCCAATATGAATCAACTCATTCGCAGTACTTTGCAGACCTTCCTCGCTCATCAATAATTCTTCATAAAGCTTTTCTCCAGGTCTAAGTCCTGTAAATTTAATCTCAATATCTTCTCCTACCGTGTATCCGGATAAACGAATCAGATTTTTTGCCAGATCCAGAATTTTCACCGGCTCTCCCATATCCAGCACAAAGATTTCTCCTCCCTTTGCACTTGCTCCGGCCTGGAGCACAAGAGATACCGCCTCCGGAATTGTCATGAAATATCTGATAATATCTGGATGCGTAATCGTTACCGGTCCGCCTGCTGCAATCTGCTTTTTGAAAAGCGGGATGACACTTCCATTGCTTCCAAGCACGTTTCCAAAACGTACTGCCACATATTCCGTCTTGCATCTGTGGCTGAAGGTCTGTATGATCATCTCACACATCCTTTTAGAAGCTCCCATGATATTTGTCGGATTGACTGCCTTATCTGTAGAGATCAGAACAAACTTCTCAACTCCGTACCTATCTGCCGCAAGTGCAGTCTTATATGTTCCAAATACATTGTTTTTAATCGCCTCGTTCGGACTGTCTTCCATCAGCGGTACATGCTTATGCGCAGCTGCATGATAGACAATATCCGGTCTGTATTTTGCAAAAACACTGTTGATTTTTCTACTGTTTCGCACAGAACCAATCAAAACAACCAGATCCAGATCAGGGTATTTATGCTTCAGTTCCTGTTGGATATCGTATGCATTATTTTCATAGATATCAAAAATGATCAGTCTCTTTACTCTATTTGCTGCAATCTGACGGCACAGCTCACTTCCGATGCTTCCGCCTCCTCCAGTGACAAGGACAACTTTATCATACACATATCTTCCTATGGTCTCTGTCTTGATATCGATCGGTTCTCTGCCAAGTAAGTCTTCAATCTCCACATTGCGAAGCTTCTGAACGCTGACATCCCCATTCACAAGCTGATATACCCCAGGAAGAATCTTCAGATCTGCATCGGTATTCTTACAAATTCCAAGGATCGCCTGGATCTCTTTCTTTTTGGCACTTGGCATTGCCAAAATAATCTCATTAATCTTATATTTTTCTACATTTTCCAGAATTTTATCTCTGCCACCCACTACTTTTACACCGTGGATATAAGTTCCGGCTTTTCTCGGATCGTCATCGATGATACAGCAAATCTTTGCGTCAAGCTGTTTACTCATCTCAAGCTCTTTCATCACGACATTGCACGCCTCTCCCGCACCGACGATCATCGTGCGCCGCACGTTCTCACTATGAACACTGCTTCGATAGATCATTCTGACAAAGCGATAGGAAAATCTGCCAATACAAGTGCATAAGAACAGACCAATAGTGTAAATCACAAAGTAACTTCTGTAGATTTCTTTGTAAGTCAGAAAATAGGCTGCCGCATTAAAAAGAAAGGAACCTATACATGCCTCTCCAATATAGAGGAGCTCTTTCGCACTTGCAAATCTCCAAAGACTTCGATAAAGCCTGCATACGGTAAAAATCCCGATCGTCACGATCGTATTGGGAATCATCATACTTCGAACCGACTCCCAATATTCCACCGGAACTGCTGACAGTTCAAAGCGGACAAGCAACGCCGCAACGGAACACAGGTTAATAAAACATACATCTAAAATCACTAATGCAATCTGATAGATTGCCGATAAATCCCATTTTTTTAAAAACTCTCTCATTTGCCCTTATCTCACTCTTTTCTCTATTGTGCAATCTCGGAGCCTTCCAATGTCTCCCCATTTTCTACACGGTCGATCAGTGATCGAATCGTATCAACCGATGCCTGATCCGGCTGCATCACATAAAGTGCTCCTCCGCCATAAGAGAAGCAGACCTGCTCATCTCCTGTCCCTGCGGCAGCCACAGAATAAATATTCCATGCTTTTCCCTGGGCGAGCTGATCTTTGATCAAATCCTGAATCTGATCCTGAGACATATTCGTCTCTACATTTCCACTGACACTGTTGATAATACCGTTGGCATTGACCAGCATCGCCGGTGAGATCATCTTTTTGATCAGACCTGTGATCACTGCCTGCTGATTTTTTCCCCTCTGATTGTCTCCGCCTTCGATATTCTGTCTTTCCCGCGAAAATGCCAGCGCCTGCTGCCCGTTAAAATGGTTTGTTCCCTGAGCAACATCCATGACAAGTCCAGAATCTTCACTGGTTGTAAATGCAAACTCCGATTCTACGTCAACCCCGCCGAGCTGATCTACGATCTCGATCAGAGACGTAAAGTTTACACGCGCATAGAACGGAATCTCTGTATCATAAAGCTGTGATAACGTTCTCATGGAAGCATCTACTCCGTAGATTCCTGCATGTGTAAGCTTATCTTTCTGTCCACCGCTGATTCCCGGTATCTCCACATAGTAATCACGCGGTGTTGTCGTCAAAAGGATCTGATGTGTCGTCGGATTGATTGTCGCAACAATATTCACATCGCTTCGACTGTTTGTCTCAATTGGTCCAAACACATCAATTCCACTGATAAATACACTGAAAGTATCTTTCTTCACCTCTACCTGAGCTGCTGTATTGTCCAGTTCTTTTTTGATACTGTGCTGATAAATGATCTTCACGTTCTTTGAATAATTTTCAAATGCTTCTTCCAGAATTCCGGTATATCCTTCATTATAAATAATCGCCTGTACCTGTCCATCGTGCAGTGCCTGCGCCTGCTCACTTAAACTTCCATACTCCACGGTCTGGATCTCTGTTCCCAGCTTTTCATTGATATCTGCAACTGCTGACCGGACATCGTCTCCACTCATCGCATACTGAACACCAAAGGTATACGATGCCGCATCTTCAATCTTCTCTGCTCCGTCGTCTGCCAGCACTGCAACTACCATATTATCTACTTTATAAGAACCACCTGAGATTTTACCCAGTGCTCCATTTGCCTTTCCTATATAATATGTCGCAAATAACAGTAGAATCATAATGAAAAAGCTAAAGATCTTTCCTCCGATATGCCTTCCTTTCTTCCGGAGCTGGGTTGCCAGCGTAATTCCAAAAAGAAGCAGTAATATCACAGCAATGATTCCGAGATATTCTATCGGCAGCATATCTAGAATAAATAACATGACCATAAATACTACTGAGACCAGTCCCTGCAGTCCTGCCAGAATCAAGCCAAGCACATCCTTTTTCTTACCTTTTCTTACAGTTTCTTTTCGGTTTTCCGATGATTTTTTGTTAGTTCCTGATCCTCTTCTATCTCCTGCCATGGATTTTGCCGGATTATAGTAAACTTCCTCCAGCTCCCTCCGGCTTTTTTCCGGTCTTCTATTTCCCTGTGGTTTTCTACTATCTTGCGTCCGCCTGCTGTCCCGAGGTCTTCTATTATCTTGAGATTTCCTGCTGTCCTGAGGCCTTCTTTGTGTTCTATGCTCTTTTGCGGGCATTTCTCTCTTTCCCATAATCCATCCTTTCTTCCAAATTTCCTTTTTTCATCATCACTCTGTTTTCTTCTAAAATATCTAATATCATGTAATCTATTGCTATCCTATGAGGACTTCTATCTAACCCCATATCCAAACAAGTATAGCATAAACTATAGTAAACTTCAAATTCTTTCCAAAAAGCTCAGACCTTGTACCTGCCTTTCATTTTTCCAAAAAAATGGTCTTCTTTTCGGTCTTAAACTCTCAGACTTCTCTATTCTGCCTCTACCGAAATAAACTGGAATGTTGTCACATCAAACAATCCCATATCTGTCAGTTTGAGCTCCGGGATCACTGCAAGCGACATAAAGCAAAGTGTCATGACCGGCTCCACTTCCCCACAGATTCCAAGTTCTGTATAAGCTTTCTCATGAATCTCTGTCAGTTTCTGGTCCACCCATTCCCCACTTCTGTCACTCATCAGACCTGCGATCGGCATAGGCATTTCTTCGATGATTTTCCCTTCTTTTACAAGGACAATGCCGCCTTCCTGTTTGATCAGACTTTCTACCGCAAACGTAATCTCCTCATCACTGACACCGACTGCAATAATGTTATGGGAATCGTGGGCCACGGAAAGCGCCACCGCTCCTTCTTTGATGCCGTATCCTTTTAAGAACCCACATGCGACGTTTCCGGTTCCCTGATGTCTCTCCACAACCGCAATCTTCACGAGATCTTTTTGAGGATCCCGGATAAATTCTCCGTTTTCATCTACTTTGATCTCCTCAACTGTCTTCTTTGTGACAACACCGCCTGGCTGTATCTCAATGACATTTACCCGGTTCGACTTCAAGTGCATTTTTAATTTCTCTTTCGAAAAATCTTTGACGATCACACTTCCTCTGACTGGCGCAATATCTGCATACGATGTTTCCGGAAGATATCTGCCATCTTCTGCGGTCAGTTTCCCGCCAATCCACACTTTTTCTGTCTCAAATTGTTCTAGATCCTTCATCAGAACAATATCCGCCTGATATCCAGGTGCAATCGCTCCCCTTTCACGCAGTCCAAAGCATTCTGCGGCATTTAATGTTGCCATACGGATTGCCGTAATCGCATCTATTCCCTCTTCGCGACAGATCCGCAAATGATTGTCCAGATGTCCCTCCTGCAGAATTGTCTTTGGCTGGCGGTCATCCGAGCATAGCAGACATCGTCTGCTGTTCTGTCCCGTTACCCCGCGAAGAAGCGTCCTCAGATTATGACACGCAGAGCCCTGTCTGAGTAAAATGTACATCCCTCTTGCCAGTCTGTCATTCATCTCTTCCACCGTAGAGCATTCATGATCTGCAAGAATCCTTGCCGCCGCATAAGCATTCAGCTCCTTGCCACTGATTCCTGGTCCATGTCCATCGATCACCTTTCCGGCCCGCTTTGCTACAAGCAGTTTCTCAAGGACACTATCGTCTGCCCCAATGACTCCCGGAAAATTCATAAATTCTCCAAGCCCCAGGATCCCCTCTCTCTGAATTGGCTCTTCCATCTCAGCTGCACCGATCACAGCACCTGCATGCTCAAATGGCGTCGCCGGAACACAGGACGGAACCACATACTGAATATCCAATGCAGTCCTCTCCGCTGCCTCCATCATATAATCCAGCCCTCGGATCCCACAGACGTTTACAATCTCATGTGGGTCCGCAATGATTGTTGTCGTTCCATGAGGTACTAAAAGCCGCCCGATCTCCTCCGGTGTAACATAAGAAGATTCAATGTGAATATGACTGTCAATCAGACCCGGAACCGCATAAGAGCCTTTTGCATCCACAACCTCTCGCCCTTCATATTCTCCAATTCCCGCAATCTTAGACCCACTGACTGCAATGTCTCCGCTGATAATTTCTCCCGAAAATACATTTACCACTTTACAGTTTTTGATCACAAGATCCGCCGGAATCCTTCCTGCTGCTGTATCAATCAATTTTTTCAATTCTTGCTTGTCCATGTTTTCTTCCTTTTCTATCTATTTTGCTGTTTTTTGCATGCTTCTGCGTAAATTATAGCATATCCTTATTTCACCCTCAACCGTTGGCAGACAACGGTTATTTCTTTTCACAACTACTTTTTACATATCTCTGATTTTTACTCTTCGGCGCATTCGGGATCGTCATTTGGATCTGCCCACTCTCAAGCGCCGGATTCAGATAATTTTTTCTCAGAGCATCTTTGGATTTCAAGTGAAGCAACTCTAAAATTTCATTCGCTGTATAAGGAATATCTTCTTCCATCGCTTCCAGGAGTTTCTTTACATATTTTGAAAGACTTTCCACCGGTTCCTTCGGTTCCTTTTTGATCTCATCCAGTGCAATCTCAATCTGTTCCAACATAAACTCAATAAAGCTCGTGATGGTTCTCTCCATCTGGCAGATAGAAATCGCCTCATAATATTCTCCCTGCACCCTCTCCATCTGGGTTTCCAACGGAAGATAGGAAAAGAAAGGTCTCCACTTTGCCAAAATCGCTGTCTGCCACAACTGTGCCAGTCTGCTGTTACCGTCCGTAAATGGGTGAAGAAACAGGACTTCATAATGGAAGATGGAAGACAGAATCAGCGGATGGATTTTTTCCCTCTGACTTTCCATCCATGCAAAAAGCTCCTGCATCTGCCCCTCAATAAACCTCGCCGGCGGTGCCATAAAAAACTGATTGTGATTAAACACACCTTTTTCCGTCTGGCGAAATTCTCCGGATTCGCTTGCAATATCCTTCGTCAGAATTCCGTGAGCCTTCTTAAAGTCCGCAATACTATAAGTCTCCACTTCCTGCATGTATTCATAAACCGCGTACATGTTCTGAACTTCCCGGATCACTCTTTCACTCACCGATACCGGCCGACCCTCTACAATCTCCTTGATCTCCGGAACCGAAAGCTGATTCCCTTCCATCCTTAAAGAAGCGTGGATTGCACGAATTCTTCTTTCCCGGTTTGTTCCCGACATCCCTACTTTATAATATTCCATAATCCTTCCGGACTTCTCCGCAATCGATGCCACCAGCATTACTATTTTATCTGTAATTTCATATGGCGGATTGTAATTTCCCATAAAATCTCTCCTTTATCTTACATCTTTTCTTACACATTATCTTACATGTTTTTAAGTTTTCTTTTTGTAATATAATATGCGCTTTTTCTGTTTCTCTAATTCTGATTTTTCTCATAAACATAGATGTAATGTTACTTATTGTTTCTATTTATCTTGCATGTTTTAAGTTGATTTAGCACAAAAAATAGCAGGTATCGTATTCCTGTATTTTGTTTCAAACACTTTTCATTCATCTATGTAAACCGCTGTAATTATTGGTATTTCCATCTTTTCCACTTCTTTTCAATGGTGAGAAAATCTAACCTATTACTTTCATTAACTTTTTAAGAAAGCAAAAAAGCACCTCATCTTACGCACTTATCATACCACACTTCACCTCATCTGTCTAAGGCTAAAGAAACCTGTCACATGCTATTTGTATCATACATACTTTTTAGCAGATTACTTTTATACCTTCATAGACGTTTCAAATTCAGCAGCAACATTGTACAACAAATTTCAGACCATTTTGCAAAGCGGCAATACGAGTTTTCTTTCAGATCAGGCAGGTTTTTAAATCGACTTTCAGATAGTGCCTGCGCCTTTAAAATAATATCTGTATAATGCCTGTATAATGTCTGTGCGAAATTTTCGCAAAAAAACGCCCGGCAGAGACTCTCTCTTCTTTCAAAAAAGTTTTCCCACTTTCTTTTCAAAGAGTTTCTTTCTGCCAAGGCGTATTTTCTATGTTTTTTGTCAAGTATATTTTCACCACGCTGTCAAACGCCGTATTTTGCGATATAAGCAATTTTATCGTTTCAGGCAAGACTTGTATGCCTACCATCATTAAAACCTTTTATATCGCATTCTATTGCATTGTTTTTTACTTAAATTCTACCTTTTCGAATCGATACTTCTGTTTCACCTCGGGATATTTTTCCCGATCCACCTCACTCATAAACATCCCATAGGGTCTTGCGCAGATCTTAAAAGGCGGATACATCGCCTGATAGATCACCAGCTTCTCTCCCGTCTCTGTGTGCTGGGCAAACGCAAGTACCTTATACAGATATTCTGCTGTGTGCTCTGATACCCATTCCCGCTTAAAGTGCTGTACAAGGTCCCCCTCTCTGATATCCCTCCGCACAGTTTCCTCCTCTTCCGGCTCCGGTTCTGTATCGAGTTCCATATATTCTTCCCGATCCAGCGAAACCGGGATTCCTGATTTTCCTACAATGTGAACCCCGCCATACCATGTCCCGGTGATCTGAAAAATGTCTCCAACTTGATATTCCGAAGTATATTCATCGTTTCTCTTAATAATCCTTACTCTGCTCATCCTTTTTCCTTTCATTAATTCTGACTGCGCTCGCAGTATAGAAACAGACAACCTTGTCATCCAGTTTATATATCGTATTTATGCTAGTATTATGCCATTATTCCCTGCCTGATACAAGACACTATTTTGATTCTACTTCTATTTTTAATTTTTTACAATTCCCCTCTTGACTGTACAGTTACTGTACATTTTACAATGTGCCATGTTGATCATAGAATCCATTCAACAAAGATTCTGTTGAATATTACCTCGTGTGATACAAAGTAAAAATACAGATTTAAAAAATATCGAACTATGAAAGGAGAATGAAATTGAGATGAAAACGATTTTAAAACATGTAAAATTCAAAAGCAAACAACTGGTAGCGCTGTTTTTTCTGATACTACTATCCGCTTTTGGTCAAATGCTATTACCCGCATTACTATCAAAAATGATTAGCTTAGGAGTGGTCACGAGAGAAAACAGAACCATTTGGATGTTCGCTGCAATTATGGCCGGGGTTGCCGTCTTTTCTTGTCTTATCAGCTTTGGATCCGTAAAAATTGCCTCCGGTATTTCCACCAGTTTTGCCGCACAGCTGCGAGACAAAGTTTTTTCTACTGTTCAAAGCTTTTCCGCAGCTGACTTGGATCAGTTTGGCACAGCCAGCTTAATCACCCGAAGCACATCCGACATCACAAATGTTCAAAACTTTTTGACATTGTTGCTCCGCGTAGGACTTCTCGCTCCTATGATGGCAATTGCAGGATTGATTTTCTCAGCATCTACAGGAGGAAAAGTTAGTTTCGTACTTCTATTTGCGATTCCTGTTTTATTGATTGTACTGACGATCATTATGATCTTTGCATCTCGTTATTCGATACGCCTGCGCCGCAAGCTCGACCATATCAATCATTTATTTTTAGAAACTTTAGAAGGCGTGCGTGTCATCAGAGCTTTTAACAAACAAAAAACAGAATGCGAACGATTTGAAAATTCTAACGAAGATTATGCTATGACCGCAATGACCGCCGGAAGAATTACAAGCATATTAATGCCGGCAATCAGTGTTATTTTCGGTGTCACAACTGCTGCAGTGCTCGGAGTCGGATCCTATTATGTTGAACTAGGTGCCATGGAAGTCGGTTCTTTAGTAGCCAATCCGGATTTTTCGATCCAATCGCTCAGGGCGGAACGAATTTGTCCGGTGGTCAGCGCCAGCGAATGGCGATCGCTCGTGCAATTATGAAGAAACCGGAAATTTATGTTTTTGATGATAGTTTTTCAGCTTTAGATATGAAAACAGATCGTCAATTACGTCAAAACCTGAAAGAAAGTATTGGCGATGCCTCTATGATTATTGTAGCGCAACGCATCAGTTCGATCTTGAACGCAGATCGTATTCTAGTGATTGATGATGGAAGGATTATAGGCAATGGCACACACAAAGAATTATTAGAAAGCTGTTCTTTATATAGAGAAATTGCCGAAATCCAATTAGGAAAGGAGAATTTATAATATGGGGAACTTTAAAACTTTTCAAAGATTATTCTCTTATCTAAAAGAGCACCGCCTGAAACTTCTTTTCGTAATCCTATCAGCTATCATCAGCACAGGATTTATGGTTCTTGCTCCATTTTTGATCGGAAAAGTGACAACCACCTTATTTGCAAGTGTTACAGATGGTGTATTTTACTGGAACACCATTCTCTCCCTATTAGTAAGTTTAGTTGCTTTATATTTCATATCACAACTATTTACTTTTTTACAAGGTTTCATAATGTCTAAAATTACGGCTAAAGTGATGCAAACACTTCGCCGGGAGATCGACGAAAAATGCACAGAATCAAATTGAATTATTACGATACTCATACCCATGGTGATATTCTGAGCATCATTACCAATGACGTAGATACCATCAACAACACACTTAGTCAGAATTTAACTTCTATTGTTACTCAGGTCACTACTGCCATCGGTGTTTTACTAATGATGATTGCCATCAGTCCTACGTTATCGATCATTCCGATTGTAATGGTTCCCCTTTCGCTTTTCAGTGCAGCCGGAGTTATGAAAGCAAGCGAAAAGTATTATCAGCAACAGCAAGGACTATTAGGAGAACTAAATGGATATATCGAAGAAATATATAATGGACAAGATGTCGTACAAACTTTTAATTATCAAGAACGAGCAAAAAATCACTTCTCAAAATTAAATGAAAAATTAAAGATTAGTTCCCAAAAAGCAGAAACAACTGCAGGTGCGATCTCACCAATCACAACATTGGTCAACGATTTAGGATATGTACTGTGTGCAGCAATCGGCTGTCTTTGGGCAATTATAGGGAAAATTACCGTTGGTAACGTTCAGGCAATGTTAGAATATACTTGGCGTTTTGCAGAACCATTTTCTACTATTGCAGGAATGGTTGGTAGCTTTAGCGCTGCAAATGCTGCGGGAAATAGAATATTCGCATTATTAGATGCAGAGGAGGATATAGCAGATAAAGAAAACTGTATCTTTCCGAAATCCAACAAAGGATCTGTATCTTTTGAAAATGTTAGTTTTGGGTATTCCCCAGATCACGTTTTGATGAAGCGTATTCATTTAAATGTACTTCCTGGACAGAAAGTTGCCATTGTCGGTCCAACCGGTGCAGGGAAAACAACCTTGATCAATCTGTTAATGCGATTTTATGAGGTAAATTCCGGTTCCATCCTAGTTGATGGTGTCAAAACATCTGACATGACTCGCGAGGAACTGAGAAATCGTTTTGGAATGGTATTACAGGACACCTGGCTTTTCGAAGGCACGATTCGTGATAATATTGGATATGCCGAGGATGATATGCCTATGGAAAGGATTGTTGCATCAGCAAAATCAGCCTGTGCCCATAATTTTATCAAGACATTGCCTAGCGGATATGAAATGATGCTAAGCAAAGGCGCAGAAAATCTTTCTCAGGGCGAGAGACAATTGCTTACGATTGCAAGAGCCCTGGCTTCTGATCCTGAAATTATGATTTTAGATGAGGCGACAAGTAATGTTGATACACATACGGAACTGTTAATTCAACGAGCAATGGCAGAATTGATGAAAGGAAGAACAAGTTTTGTAATTGCACATCGTCTTTCTACTATCCGCGATGCAGATATGATCCTTTATATGGAGGACGGTGATATCAAAGAGGTCGGTACTCATGAAGAATTAATAAAAAAACAGGGGAAATATGCAAATCTGTATTTTAGCCAGTTTGAATAAAAACTTTCTAAGGGAGCATATCTCATTTCTGATGCTCCCTTTTCACTATTTCAATACAACTTCTTTCATTATCCCTGATTTCAGCAAAAATCCCATATTTTTTGCACATTGTATTCCAACCATTTTCGCTTTTCCAAGTACTTCTATACACCCTTCCCCATAAGTACTTCCAGCTGGTATATCTATATCTGCAAGTTCTGCTTTCTCTGTCCCAAGAAGCGCAAATGTTGTTTTCGGACAAAGCATCAAAAGTGTATGTTCATCTGAGTACTCCTGTGCTTCTTTCAAAAAATCATAGGTAAAGCCTTCTACCATCTGCTCTGCCATCTTCGGGCCAAGTATATTCACTCCTCCAGCTGAGTCTGCATAACTGATGAAATCTACCCCATATTTTTTTGCTTCTTTTATATATCTCAAAATTTGCGTACCAACTTTTTGGAATACAGATTTCATAAATTCGAAATCTTTACGCATTCCTTTAAAAATTTGTTTAATATCAATCAACACATTGAGAATTGTAATGGGGCCTGAAACTTCAAGCATCACATGTTCTCCTTGTTCGTGCAGAATCTGACAGGCCTGAAGAACTTCCTGAATTCTTCCTTTTGTAAAATCAATTTCATTGATTTCCCCAAGCTCCTTATAATCTGTATAAAGATATTCCTTTGCCCGGGGTCCTGCAACTTCATTGCCGAGTGTGATGATTCCTCCCATAGCTTCTCCTTCTACGGTATGGCAAAAAGGCAGAACACAGATCGAATTTCCTTGTTTTTCTTTTTGCCTTTTGGAAAGCGCAGCCATCTTGTCGGCATGTAAATATACATCAGGAAATGTAAACCCCAGTTCTTCCACGATTTTGGAATGCTCTAATACACCATTATCGTAGGTACATTTAAAATCTTTAATGCTGCTCATAGTTCTTACTCCTACTCTATTTCACATTAGGGAAAATCAAACATTCAGAAAACAAGCGTTCATAGTTTTCTGTTGCCCCTAGCTCCATATAATCCATCTGTCCGGCCAGTTCTTCCATTTCTCGTTTTACTTTTGCGGACATCAGAGCCATATAAGCCCCTGTCTTTGAAGAGTTTCCTACATAAACAAGCTTTTCTTGTACTTCTTTTGGAATGATTCCGGTTCCCACCAAACTATCCGCAGGAAGATGTGCTCCAAACTGTCCCGCAATCATAACTTTATCCAAATCTTCCATTTGGATTCCAGCTTTCTTAAGAAGCGCTAAAAATCCTGATAGAATGGCTCCTTTTGCAAGTTGTACCTGCCGAATATCTCCTTGCGTAATCAAGAGTTTTTGTTCTTCCGATAAAATAAATTCTCTTTTTTTCCCATTTTCCTGCAGCATGTGAAAACGATAATCCGATTCTTCTAATTTGTTTAGCTTGATAAATGCTCCTTCTTTTCTGACAAGACCGACTCTCAGCAATTCCTTTACAACTGCTAAAATCCCACTTCCACAAATGCCGATTGGCTTTTCATTTCCAATTACTTTCCATTCTATTCCGGATTCTGTGATCATCACATCTTCAATAGCTCCTTCTGCTGCCCGCATCCCTGAACTGATATTCATGCCTTCCAATGCCGGACCTGCTGCACAAGAACAGCAAAGCAATCTGCCATGACTGGATAATACGATTTCCCCATTTGTTCCTATATCTATAAACAGTACATTCCCAGATTCTTTTTGAAGCTGACATACATAAGCTCCTGCTACAATGTCGGCTCCAATATAAGCGGATACCGATGGCAAACAATACAGTCTCGCTCCTTCTGCTGCACATAATCCAATTTCTTTTGCCCTGATGTCTTTTCCACGTACAAACACAGGCGCATACGGAGATCTTCCAAGTGATGTCGCAGGAACCCCGAGTAACATATGCATCATTGTACAGTTTGCTCCAACAGCAATTTCATAAATCCACTCTTTGGATACTTCTGACTGGCAACAAATATCCTCTATCATCTCATTAATAGAATTTACCAATGCCTTTTGCAATTTTTCTACGCCATCTTCAGGATGTTCTAACTCATAAGTAATACGGGTCAACACATCCAGTCCAAAATGCTTCTGTGCGTTGATCATGGATGCATGTGCAAGTTCCTTACCGGTAAGCATATCAATCAACGTGCAGACAACTGTCGTTGTTCCAATATCAACCGCAACCCCATACATTTTTTCCGTCGTATTGCCCTCTTCTATTTGAATCACTTGATTTCCATGGAGTACAACCGTCACCTGTCCCGGAACAAACTCCCTCATCTGGAGGCATCCCATCTCTAGACTTGCTTTCGGGATCTGACTCAGAATCTGATCCTCAAAAGATGTTTGATCTTCCAAAGTTGGTTTTTGAATTTTCACCACAATTTTTTGGATATCCTGATCGAACGCAAAAGAAGGGATATAGCCTCCGGTCAGCACTTGATGCTTCCTTTCCTTCTGCATAAGCTCTATCTCCAAATCTGTTTCCGGTTTTACAAGGCAGGAAAGTCTGACTCCATTTTCCATCTCCTCTTGCTTTAATAACTTCCGTTCGGTATCTTCCGGTTCTGATAATTCTCCTGCCAGAATTCGCACTTTACACTTCCCACAAAGTCCTTTTCCATTACAAGGATTATCTACGAATATACCTTCTTCTAAGAGAACTTCTAAAAGAGTTTTTCCTACTTCATATTCATATACGTTACCAGAAGGCTGTACTTTGATATTAGGCATTTTTCATCTCCTCTTCTTTCCACTCTTCCATCGTTTCCATTTTTTCAACTGCTTCTTCGTCCATCTTTAACGTTTTTAAAATCGCCTGAATATTTGCAAGAGGTGACTTTGTCCCCAGTCCACATGCTGGAGAAATGATATCAGAACCGCTTTGCACACAAAATTTTGTCAGCTTTTGAACTCTTTCTTCATCTCCAAACTCTAATGCGAATGTACTTACATTTCCCATCAATACTCGATCTTGGAGATTCTTTCTGGCTTCTTTCAATGGAACGATCGCATCAAAGCTCAACGCATCTGAATGCACTTTATCAATCTGCTCATATACACTTCTCATCTGCCCACAAATATGTACAATCGTACCTTTTTCTTGATCTTTGATTCCATCCAAAAGCATATTCAGATATTTTACCGCATACTCCTCAAAAAATTTTGGTCCGAGAATCTCTCCCGTTCCGCTTGGATCAGAAATTGCGATCACATCTGCGCCGTTTTCAATCATCGCATTTGCAAAGGCAATCAATTGTTCTGTCACAAAAGTCATAAACTGATGTGCTTCTTCTTTGTGTCTTCTCAAATCTTTATAAAACCCCACTGGATCGATCACAGAACTTGCCACACTTACCGGTCCTACTAAGTTTCCAATGATCGGAACATCTAAATTCTTTTCTTTTAAAATACGGATTGCATCCAATACTACTTTTGCTCTCCCGCATTCCAAATTGATCGGAGATGATTTTTTCCATTCTGTTACAGATGTTCCCGCATATTCCGTTACATGTGGTTCAAAAATCTTAGATCCTAACGTTACTTTTGCACCCAGTTCTTCTGCTTCTATTGTCATACAAAAAGGAACTCCTACGTTTTCAAAGCAACCATGTTGATAACTTGCCAATGCCAAATCTGCCATCATCTGTGCATCTGTATGCGCTTCCGGCCATGTAACTCCACAAGCATCCATGAGATCTGTCGTGATCATATTCATCATTCCCCCAGGACAGATACATGGCGGACGATCCACTTCTTCCTGTCTCAAAGCGCGTTCCAAACGTTCTTTTTCCGTAAACATACATTTTCCTCCCATTACTTACGCAAGATCTAATAATCTTTTTGCCAGTTTTACAGCTTCCACTGCATTCACGGAATATCCGTCCGCTCCTATTTCATTCGCAAACTTCTGTGAAACCGGACTTCCACCAACCATGACTTTTACTTGATCACGAATCCCTTGTTCCTTTAATTGCTCAATCACCGTTTTCATTCCAATCATTGTAGTTGTCATTAGCGTAGAAATACAGATTAACGGTGCTTGGATTTCTATTGCTTTTTTTACAAATGCTTCCGGTGGAACATCTCGTCCTAAGTCATACATCTCAAATCCAGCTGTATCCATCATGATCTTCACCAGATTTTTCCCAATATCATGAGTATCTCCCTCTACAACTCCAATTATCGCCTTCGGTTTTTCTCCGCTTTGTGCACTTTCAGGAAGGTGTGGACGCAGCACTTCCAACCCAGCATACATAGCATCCGAACAAAGAAGAATATCTGTTACAAAATACTCTTCTTCATCATAAAGATCCGAAGCTTTATTCATGCCATCTACAAGACCATCCATAATCCCGTCAAATGCCGGATAACCTGCTGCAATATATTCTTCAGCAACGTCGACTACCTCTTCCTCTTCCATCTCCAATACACATTCCGACAGTTTTTCTAATAATTCTTCTTTTGACTTTGCCATTTTCATTTCCTCCAAATTCCATTCCCTTTTCATAAAATATAAGCTTATCTTTTCTTCCCGTATAATCTAGCTGCTTCCATAAACCAATCTACTTTTTCAGGTGAAGTTCCGTCCGGAATATCACAACCGGTCGTAAGATGAAATCCCTTCTCAGCAGAACTTCCAAGTTCTATGCATTTTTGAACATCTGCAAAAATCTCTTCTTTTGTACCATTCAGCATACTCTGTACAGGATCTACATTGCCGGCAATTGGTACTTTTTTTCCTAATTCTCGCGCAGCCCTGTCCAAATCCACAATATTGTCTAAGCTAATTTCATTTAACTGATATTGTTCGATATACTTCCAAATACTATAGGTAGCCCCACACATATGAAGAGATACTTTCTTTCCAGTTCTCTCCAGTGCATAGTCTGTCAATTCTTTTGTATAAGGAAAAACGAATTTCTCATATAATTTTGGTCCGATCAGCGCCGGATTTGCCACAGGATCTGCCATCGCAATTCCTACACCATATTGTGCAAATGCATCAATACAGCTCTTTTGGGAATCCACAATAATGCGAAGTAATTTCTGTACTTTATCGCCATTTCTTCTACAATCGCGTAAAAGCAGCTCAATCTCTCGCAAAAATGATGCAATTGTAAGGGGACCTCCAATGCTTATCTCAACAGGAACAATCTCTCCTGCAGATTCTTGGAGCATCTCTGCTGCCTGTAAAAATCTTTGAATTACCAAATCATTTCTTGCATTTACAGGTTCTAAGTATTCTAATTTACTGTAATCATCCAAAACAAGACTTCCTTGTTTCTTATCCGGAACCTGATCTGCTAACGCATCTGATATCCCTCTTGTATTCGGTCCGATTCCTAATCTGTCAAAGCCGAATCTCTGATAAGACATCAGTTCTGCTTTTACCATATTTTCTGCAGAATCCCAATATTCTTCCGGTGTCATTCCCCCTACTTTACATCTGACATTGCCTATAAATGGTACACTCGGTATTCTGTCATAGGATAATCCATGCTCGTATGCATAGATACGTTCCAATGGAGTCATTTCATCCGCATTATGTTTTTCCAATCTCATAATTACCCCCTGCCTTTCTCTTAAAGATTATCATGATTTTCAAACAGTATCAATCGTTTCCTATTTTCATTTATAGATTTTTTCTATATGTAGTAACTTCTTATTGCTTTTATCAATTTTACTTTGTCTAAAAATACTTCTACAATAGAAAGTATGAAACTTATTTCTATAGGAGGAAAAACTAATGAAAAAGAAACTTTTAAGCTTGTTGCTTTGTACTTCCATGCTTGCAACACTTGCAGCTGGCTGTGGAAGCAAAGCCAAGGAAGCAGACAAACCAAAAGAAGGAGAGCCTACTACACTTACTATGTGGCTGCCTCCTCTCGATGAAGACACAGAAGGAAACTTTAAGAAGCTTCTTGCCGGATGGGAGAAAGAAAATAATTGTACTGTAGAAATGGAAATCATTCCATGGGGTTCTTATGAAGAAAGATGGTCTACAGGAGTTGCAGGTGGAGAAACACCTGATATCGGTTATATGTATGTGGAAATGTATCCTACTTATATCTCTTCCGGACTTGTAACAGACTTATCCGACATGGTTGAAGAAGAAGATTACAAAGAATATCTCTTCCTGGATCGTGGTGAAATGATGGGTGGATTATACGGTGTTCCTATCGTAACCGGTGTACCATTCGTCCTTTATTATAATCAGGATATTTTAGATTCTATCGGGGAAAAAGCTCCTGAGACATGGGAAGACTTTGCTCGTATCTGTGAAAAAGCTACAAAAGACACAGATGGCGATGGTAAGATTGATCAGTACGGATATGCTGTAGGTCTTAATAGTGGAAGTATGAGTAACCTTTATGTTTTAAATTCTTATATGTATAGCTTATTATGGCAGGCTGGCGGAGATATCTACACAGATGATCTGAAAGAAGTAGCTTTCAATGGAAAAGCTGGTGTAGAAGCCTTAGAATTTTTCAAGAGTTTACAGCCATATATGCCAGAAAATGCAATGTCACTTTCTGGTCAAGATGCATTCTCTACAGTATTTGCAGAAGGCAAAGCCGCTTTTGGTGTAACTCGCTCCTCTGCTTCTAATGAAACAACCTTTGCAAAAGATTACCCAAATCTTAAAAACTGGGACTACGTAACTTCTTTGAAACATAAAGAGTATGGTACATTCGGTGCTGCTGACTGTCTCTCTGTAATGTCTACATCCAAACAGCCTGAGCTTGCACTTGATTTGATCAAATACATTACAGGTCCTGAGTTTATGACAGAATATCACAAAGTAGCTCCAGGTGCCCCTCTTACAGCAAGCGAAGAATATGTAGGAGATCCTAAAATGGAACGTATCGTTACAGAAGATCGTGATAAATGGCGTCCATTACAGGCTGGTCCTTGCGGAAGCGAAATTCTTGAAAACTACGCAGCTCACATTCAGGCTGTCATGGAAGGAAAACAAGATGTAAAGGCAGCATTAGATGAATCTGCATCCTATGCAAACGACTTGTTAAAAGAGTACTACGCGGAAAACGAATAAAAAGAATCGAGGCACTTATGAAAAAAAAGAAAGGACTATCCGTCCTTGCGCCTTATCTTTATATCGCACCAATTGCAATGATCCTGCTTACTTTTGTAGCGGGGTCATTGATTCTTGCAATATATTTTAGTTTTACAAAATATAATATCATCACACCGGCGCAATTTAACGGATTATTTAATTATCAAAGACTATTTCGTGACTCCAAATTACATCTTTGCATTATCAATACTTTAAAGATTGCTGCAATCATCGTGCCATTTGAAATCGTAAGTTCTACTCTTTTTGCAATACTAATTTCTTCTCGTAAAGATACCGTGCTTGGAAAAATTGCAAAGGCAGCCCTTTTCGTTCCTGTGCTTTCTTCCAGCGCTGTTATCGGTACTGTTTGGAACACAATTTTAAATGGTGGACATCCGGCAGTAAAAGCGATCTTTGGTGTATTTGGAATTGATCCCACACTTCTTCTTGGCAGCAGTAAAACTGCTTTTATTGCCGTCGCCTTTATCATTGTATGGAAAGGTATGGGCTATTATATGGTAATCACGCTTGCTTCTCTTACCTCTATTTCGGATACTTTTTACGAGGCAGCCAAAGTAGACGGCGCTACAAAATGGGATTGTTTAACCAAAATTACATTACCACTTTTGAAACCTACTATTATCATGAACATTTTTTTATCAACGATAAGTGCTATGCAAGTGTTTGATATGGTCTATACTATGACCGGCGGCGGTCCATCGATGTCTACTACAACATTAAGTATGTACGCATATCAACTCACTTTCAAAGGAAACAAAGCCGGATATGCTATGGCCGTTTCCAATGTACTGATGTTGATTGTTTTAATCATCGTATTATTCCAACAACGCTTTATTAAACACGAGAATTCAGAAATATAAAAAGGAGAACATGAAATGAAAAAGACATCTCGTTTACTAGTTGATATTTTTCTAATCATCACAATCTTACTGTGCATTCTTCCTTTTTTATACATGATTCTCATGTCATTAAAAAGTACTGTGAATGCATATGATTTTGATTTTGCTTTATCAAAACTCACCTTAAAACATTATAAAAATATTTTTACAAACTCAACATTCCTACGCTATTTTTTCAATAGTGTATTTGTTGCAATATCCGGTGTGCTTCTTACATTATTTACAAGCTGTACTGCTGGTTTTGCATTTGCGAAATTAAAATTCCGTGGAAATGATAAACTTTTCTTTCTGCTGATTTTATCGATGTTAGTTCCATCGGGTGCCATACTTGTTCCACTTTACTTAGTCGTACGTGGTCTTGGCTGGGTCAATACGTTCCGCGCTCTTATTTTACCTCTGCCAACTGCTTTTGGTGTATTTGTTATGAGAAATGCTATTATGGCTATTCCAGAAGAACTCATTGAATCTGCCAAAATAGATGGAGCCACTACCAGTAAAATTTTACGGACTGTCATTTTGCCTTTGGTAAAATCTTCTATGCTGACAGTCGCAATTTTCACATTTATTGGCGCCTGGAATAACTTTACATGGCCACTCATTATCACTACTGATGATGCTTATCGTACACTTCCACTTGCTTTAAAAGCAATGCAGACACAATACGATACGGATATTGGACTTACAATGGCTTGTGCAACCTGTACGTTCCTTCCTCCATTTATTTTCTATTTGTTCTTACAATCCAAATTTGAAGAAGGAATGTCCATGAGTGGACTCAAAGGATAAAAAAAATGTTGGAATCATGATGACAACTCATGTTCCAACATTTTTAATTTTTTAGGAAGCAGAACTTAATCTTGCTATTTCTTTATTTACTTTATTTCGTAATGCAATCAAATACATATCTGATTTTGGATATCGCTTAAATGTAAGTGGTTCATCCAAATCTTCTTCGATTAATTCCATTACATATTCTTTACTTGTCAGGCTTTCTAACAATTCCAATGCTCGCAAATCTGTTAATGCTTCGTAATGAACCATCATGCGAATGGATTCTTCCGGATGCCCGTCTGCTCCCGGATATACAAGGAATGGATCACCTGCCGGGAATCCATTAGATGCATCTGTCACCTGATATGGATTAATGTGTTCATAAGAATGCTGACTATTGTAGAAATTATACCCCCAATGTAAAATGCCAATAATGTCATATTTATACAGCTGAATTCCATAAATGCGGTTTCTGGCAGATGGCATTGACATAAACCGGTTACTTACTTCGTAAAACTGTCCTGTACAATAATATGTCCACATGTCTGTAAGACCATGTTCTAAAAATTCTTCAATCTCGTTATTTCCCGGAATTGGTTTGCTGATCAAACCGTGCTTATAAAATTCATAGCTGGAAAGTGCATCAAATGTATGGAATCCATCTAACATATTGCCAAGAGATTCTTTTGCAGCTTTAAAAGTCTCCAAGTGTTCTTCTCTTGGTTCATCTGAAATATGGAAGTATGTCACTTCTGCAATTCCCCACTCTTTTAACTTCTCAACCAGTCTCGGAAGAAATGCCTGTAAAAATCTTGTATATTCCCCAACTGCCGGTGTATGCCATCCAAAAATCCGCTCTTCTTTTCCATCTACGAGAGCCATAACTTTTGGCGCATACTTTGCTCCCCATTGTGAGAATAGATGAGACATTTCATAGTATTCGATCCCACACTTTTTACAAAGGTCTACCCAGCGTTTCATTTTATCAAACCCAAAATGATATTCGCCATTCTTCACTTCCACCTCGATGAGCTGAGTCGTTGTACGATCATTGCCCACTTCCATATCTAACGGATAGGTAAACAATGGAACCATCATCATATTACAGCCTCGATCTACATACTCGTGGAAGTAATTTTCCAGTATCTCCCAATGCTTTTCTGAAAAAACATCCACATGATAATAGTCTGCAAGGCAATCTGCGTGGAACCATTCCGTATGCATAATTTTCTGTTTTGGAAGATGAACGCCGATCACTGTAATTTTTCTTTTTGCAGAACATATTACAGCATCATCTTTCACAAGCTGAATTTCAATCTCATAGTCTCCTGCCGGAATTTCATCCGTCAGTTTCACATCGATCCACAAACTACTCCACTGATGAGAGCGGATAATTACTTTTCCATCTTTGATGTCCTTCAACAAATCGGGATAGAGTCCTGATGTCGTTTTTAAATAATTGTCATCTACAATTCCATTTGTAGCACGTCCCACTGGAACCTGTTCTACCGTCCGAACACGTACATACTCAGCGATTGGTGAAACGACTTTTACATCTACGCGTTCTCTCAGAAAATGATTTCCGGTATATGCAACCTGATAGGATACGGTCTCGTCCCAAAGTCCACTTAATTTTACACATTCTGGCCGATATACCGGTTCTTCATCCGGAAATACCTTCACCAAGGAGCTTAACACTTTCATCTGATACTTTACTTCTCTTTTTTCTCTCATTGTTTTATTTTCTCCTTTTTTTCTTCTCATCCTATTAAAAGTATAGCATTATTTTTTTAAGAAGTATAATTGATACGTTCTATATAAGTGTAGTTATTATAGTCTTTTTCTATATATTTAACTATTTTATATAAAAATGAAACTTCACTTCCCTATGATCTAAATCTAGGATCTGCTGATGCTTGCTAAAGTCATTTCTTTTTCTTATATTACTTCCCATATTTTTGTCAGGTTCCCCAATTCGTTTGCCTTCTAAAATATAATAAAAAAGAGCAAAAATGATGTCTATTTTCTTCATCATTTTCACTCTTTCTCTAATATTCCCTGCGGGAATCAAACCCACAACTAGTGCTTAGGAGTGACAGTCACCCTTGTTTTTTTGATACACGCTTTTGTCAGCTTGTGGTTCGAAATCCTCTGCATTTCCTAGCTTTATTAGCTATGGGAATGCTATCGTTGTTAGCCTAAAATCGACCTCTGCCACCTTAAGTTGAGGATGATTTATTAGAAAAAAATTAGATTTTTCTAATCGAGGTGATAGTACTGAATTGCAGCTTTTTGCAACGTCTTGTAGCCAACAACTATATTCAGGCTATCAATTCCACATTTTCGCTGCGGAATTGATAATATATTCAATTGTAAATTTCAGTAACACGAGAATCTCGTATTGGTATCATTATACACCATTTCTCATGCTTTGTGGAAAAAACTTTCAGCCACCGGCAAGCATGATTCCTAGTTTGTTACAGTAGACGTTGACACATCTTCAAAAAGAGTGTTGCGTAGTCTAAATGACTCATTTTTAATCCAGAATGAAAGTGTAAAAAAATTAAAATTCCAAACTATCTGCATTCAAAAGGAAATACTTCATACCCATAATAACAAAACCCTCATCATTTCTCCAAGGTTTCTTGCTACCATTCACAATGACAATCTTCTTGAAAGAATCTGGGATATTACGCAGAGAATTGAACTCCTGAGTCTGCTTTTCTTCTGAAGTCATGTCATAAGCAACCTGGATGTAATATCTCTGGTTGCCTTGGTTTACCACAAAGTCAACCTCCAGCTGCTTGCGGACACGCTTACCTTCTTTATTCTTATCAAAGATCTCCACAACACCCACATCAACATTGTAGCCACGGATCAGCAGCTCGTTATAAACAATGTTCTCCATAATATGAGTAGGCTCCTGCTGTCTGAAATTTAGACGGGCATTTCTCAGTCCCAGATCAGTAAAGTAGTATTTCAGATTCGCACCAATATACTTTCTTCCCTTAATATCGTAACGACTTGCCTTGGAAATCAAAAAGGCATCCGCTAAATGGTCAATATGGTTGGAGATAGTTTTATTGGCATAAGTCATCTGGCGCTCACTGGCGAAGGTGTTGGCAATCTTCGATGGATTGGTCGGTGCGCCGATTGCAGATGCAAGTATATCAACCAGAATGCCAATCTCATCTATGCTCTGAATCTTGTTTCTTTCAATTACATCTTTCAGATAGACATTGGCAAAGATGTTCTTCAGATAATCTGCTTTCTGTCGCTCGCTCTGGAAGCCTACAACCTGCGGCAATCCTCCATAGATCATGTAGTCATCCCAAGCATCGTCGTAATCACCGTCATAGACAGAATAAAACTCTGCAAAGGAGAGGGGATAGATTCTGATCTCATCACCTCTGCCACGGAACTCGGTCACAATGTCGCTGGACAGGAACTTAGAGTTACTTCCGGTAACATACACATCAATATTGCTCATGCGAAGCAGGCTATTCAGCACTTCCTCAAATCTTGGCATGAACTGTACTTCATCCAGAAGGAGATAATACTTCCCATCGTCTTTCATAGTATCTTTGATGTACTTGAAGCACACCTTGGGATCTCTTAATTCCTCATTTTCGATACCATCCAATGCAATCTCAATAATATGGTCAGTATCAATTCCGTTCTCCAGTAAATATCTCTTGAAGATAGTAAACAGCAAGAAGGATTTACCACATCTACGAATGCCGGTAATCACCTTTATCATTCCATTATCTTTTCGCTCAATCAGCTGCTGTAGATAAGCGTCTCTTTTAATTTCCATTATTACGCTCCCCATTTCTGTGTATTTGCACATTTTTTAGTAATGATATTCTATCACAAAGCAAGTTGAATTTCAATAACCATTACTATTTTATGTACATCTGCACACTTTTATGTACTGAATTTAGATGTTTTTATATTTTTCGATTGAAGTGTCCAAAATTGATACTCTAAATGAATGTATAATCTGATGACCACTCTGCAAATGTAGTATTAAACAATTCTCGCTGAAATGTCTGATCTCCTCTATAAACTTGATTTCTGAAATATCGAAAAGAAGATTTGGAACGGATTCTTTCTGACGAAGGGATTCTCCTAAGACTAAACAGAAGGATCCAATCAGAAAGATCTTTTGGTGAACTGAAACAGGATATGCAGTTTCGTAGATATTTAAGTCGTGGTACATCAAATGTTCTTGCGGAAAGTGTATTGCTTGCAATGGCAAAAAACGTGAACAAACTTCATAACAAAATCCAAAACGAGAAAACAGGAAGACATTTATTTCCGTTAAAGAGTGCGTAAATTTTAAAACTCTAAATATTTTTATAAAACTGTTTTAGAGCTGTATTAAAGTACGGCTTTTTTGTATTCTCTAATCTTTTTCACTAGAAAAAAGATAGATATATAGCCCAAAACATCAAAAGGGAAGCTGCCGCTTCACGATTTGTTAAGAGTATGATGATCTGTATTTAGACGAAGATGAGGAATATGTGTATGATGAAGAGTAAAACAAAACATAGACATAATATCTATTGGTTGTAAAAAGGAGCAAAGCAATTATCATAGTCAATAAAATGTCCCTTTTTTGTCTCATTCTACTTGATACGCTCTTAACGTAAGAAATAGAGCAAATCCTTACTTGAATTAGTTAAGAAGAAAATTGCCATATCAGCGGCTGCGGGAGCTTTGGCTAAATATAAAGATACTCAATTACAAGTAATAAACCGTGTACAGGATAGTTACATTTACTTTTTGAGTAATATGCGACAGTTTTATATCAAAGGAAGTTGGAACAGGAAAACATGGATTGCAATGAAATTGGCTTTGCAAGAAGCTACCGATACTAAAAAAAGGTTCTTCTCTTCCGGCATCTGTTGCAGCAATAATCTCTGTTACATCACTTCTTCTCTCAACGTTCCTGCCCTCAATCTTTCTGTTTGGTTCTTTCACGCTGCTTATTTTTTTCTCTAGCCTGACTCTGGTATTTCAGTAATCGTTTACGAATGGATGGCTTATTCATTTTCGTCAGCTCCTTGGCAGAAAATTCCTTAAAGGCCGCTGTCATAACATCCATATCCTTTGCTTTGAAAAACACCAGATATCTAGGCGGATCGACAGATTTGTCCTTCTTAAGAGCGAAATCAATTTTATATTTGTTGGCAACACGCTCGAAGGATTTGATATTCCGATTGGTAATTTCAATGTTGGTCAGACCTTGCCTCTGATTCATCAGTTTCCCAACCGTCTGTTTTCCACGAGGAACACTTTTTTCTGCTTTTTTGCTACTTTCTTTACTTTGTGCTTTTCCTGATTCTGAAGATACTTTCGCATAGCTTCTTTTAACACAGAGCTTGTTACTCGAACCGGTACAGTAGAATACATTGACCCACTGCACCGGTATATTCGCATTGATGATACCGAGATTATACTGATATCCATTACAAAAATTGAAGCTTTATGATGAGCCTTTCTGTAATAAGAAACTCACACCAAAACTGGAATTCTTATGCGTTTTGATTAATTTAAAAGGTAAGAATTATACGTCACTTTAATTTTTATTTAGCCCAACACTGTACTGCAGCAACTAAAAATTCTGCACAGCCATTCACATTTCGATTATAATATTGCAAAAATCGATCATCTGCCAAATACATCTGCACTAATCCATTATGCGCCTGCGCTGTATATTCCTTCCAGGTAAAACCTAACCACTCCTTATGAAGCATCACGATTCTTTTACCTGTTTCGCTATCAGGTTTTGCTCCTTCTTTTACCGCTTCTTCTAACTGGCGAAGTACTTCCTTTTCAAGATTTTGAAAACGTTCATAATCCTGCTCCGTCATATTAAAAATTTTTTTGTGAGATGCATCCACAGATTCATCTCCATATTTTTCTCGTGCTTCTTTTCCATATTTCTGTTCATGTTTTTCTACCAAACTCTCCTTAAATGCTTCAAATTTCATCTGATCGCTCATATGATATGCTCCTTTCCAATCATCCAATGTAAGTTCTACTGTTCTGATCAGAGCAAGAATCCGTTCTTTCTTCTTTAAAAGAACTGACAGATGTTCTTTCAAAGCTTCTTCCACATCAAAATCGGGCTGATGAATGATTTGCTGTATCACATCTAATTTCACATCATGTTCTCTATAAAACATAATCTGCTGAAGTAGATCAACTTCTTGTTTTCCATAAAAACGCATGCCATTCTCATTTACCTTGCAAGGCTTTAACAAATCAATTTCATCGTAATACCGTAATGTTCTTGTACTGATTCCTGCCAAATCAGCCAGTTCTCTGATGCTGTATTCCATCTTCCCACTCCTTTCATTACACTCAGCATAACAGTTAACGCAACGTCAATGTCAAGGGCTTTTTTCATCATATATTTATTATAAATTTTCATCGCAAGTTAATTTTAATCGGGTAGGAGGTAAATAATTATTTTATTTACCGTCCTCCCACACCACCGTACATACGGTTCCGTATACGGCGGTTCCTTAGTTTTCACAAACTACCAGATAATAGTCAAGCATGGACGTATATCCCAGCTTGGCTATTATTTTCTTGGAAAAGATTTGGTTCAAGACTTTCGCCATTCTCCAATATCCTTTTCTACTACAAGCAAGTTCCTTTGCTTTCCAATGTTCCATTCCCAATGCTTTCAGCATTCGATACTTTGTTTTAATTTTCTTCCATTGTTTCCAATAGACTGCTCGTATCCTACGCCTTGCCCATTTGTCCGTTGTTTTAAGAAGTCCTTTCATATCTGCAAGTCTAAAGTATTCTACCCATCCTCGCACATACCCCTGATATTTTCTTTCTCGTTCTGCATTGCTAATGCCTTTGTTCCTATCAGTAAGCTCTCTGATTTTATTTCTCATCTTGACTACTGCCTTTTGATGTACTCTGAATCTGCATTTGCCTTTGTATCTATAAAAAGTATAACCGAGATACTTGACTTTGCTGATGTGAGCCACTTCTGTTTTCTTCCTATTCACTTTTAGGAAAAGCTTTCCTTCAATAAACGGAATAATGTTCTTCAAGGTTCTTTCCGCACTCTTTCTGCTCTTACAGAATATCATACAGTCATCTGCATAACGGACAAATCTATGTCCTCTGCGTTCCAGTTCCTTGTCCATCTCGTTTAGCATTATGTTACTGAGCAACGGACTCAATGGTCCTCCTTGTGGCATTCCGACTTCTGTACGCTCAAACTTTTCGTTTGCTATAACCCCAGCATTCAGATATTTGTGTATCAGTGAAATCACTCTGCCGTCCTTGATAGTTCGTGACAATACCTCAATTAGCTTACTCTGACATACGGTATCAAAGAACTTCTCCAAATCCATATCCACTACATACACATAGCCATCATTTACATTCTTTTGGCATTGTCTAAGAGCATCGTGTGCTCCTCTTTTCGGTCTAAAACCAAAACTGTTCTCTGAGAATTGCTCCTCAAAGATTGGCGAGAGTTCCTGTGCGATTGCCTGTTGAATGACTCTATCGACAACCGTAGGTACTCCCAGCTTTCGAAACTCGCCTTTTGTTTCTTTGGGTATTTCTACCCTTCGAACGGGGTTCGGCTTATATTTGCCTTCCCTTATCTCTTGGATTAGGGTTTCTTGGTTTTCTCTTAGAAAGGGCAGAAGTTCATCTACCTGCATACCATCGATTCCCCCTTTTCCCTTGTTTCTTTTGACTTGCTTATAGGCTCCATTAAGATTCTCCTTTCGCAAAATCAAATCCAAAAGATTGTTCGTCCAATAGTCTGTGATGACACCGCTCTTTTCAGTAATCTTAGAGTAGTCGAACACTTCTGCATAGTTTGTATTGCAACCTTATCCTTAGCTATAGCCTGATGTGATTTCTGTTCGTCAGACCAGAGATTTGCCGCCACCTTCCTTCAGATTCCACCTCGCGATGAACACCCTTGGTCTTGGCTGTATCCTTCCAACTACTAGTAGATTGAATAATAAATAACTAGCTGCATTTTACAAAACATCTTCTGATGAAATTTCATCGAGCTTATACGTCCAATGATAGACTACTGGATCCGCATTTACCTCATCAAAATATTTATAAATTCTGTCCTCAAGTTCCTGCTTTGTGTTAACCCTAATTCCCTTCAGCATCTGCTTTGTCATCTTGCTGAAAAAGCTTTCAATCAAATTTAGCCAGGAACCATGGGTTGGTGTAAATACAAATATGTAGCGTCCTTCTGGTTTTGTTGCAAGGTAGTTCTGAACCTCTTTGGACTTATGGGCTGAATGATTATCACATATGATTCTGATGACATCTCCAGCTGGATACATGTCATCAAATTTCTCAAGCAGTTTAATGAAATCAGAACTCTTGTGCGTGTTACTTACCACCGGAACTGCAAGACCCGTTAAAAGATCAATCCCTGCAAGGAGAGATAAGGTACCAAGACGTTTATATTCGTAATCTCTGTATACGCAGCTGTTTCCGTCCGTTGGACGAAGATCCTCACTTGTTGTTGCTATAGCCTGAATACCTGGCTTTTCATCACAGGAAATGGTATGTACCATTGGCTGGTCGGTTGGAATGATAATGTTGCCTTCCTCATCAAACTGCATGGATACCTGTTTATATACCACCAGCACATCGTGCATCTTTGACTCGAAGTCAGGATCACGTCTTTCACAGTAATACTTGATTTTAAATGGTTTGATGTCGGATCGCTTCAGAATCTTCTGAATCATGGGTTTTGTAATTGTTTTTAATCGTGGAAAACCCGCTTCTTCCGCATGATTCTGAATGTGCTGATGCAGATTTTTCAGCGTCCAGAGTTCCTGTGAATAACCAAGATCTGCCGGACGCTGACAGGCAACAGCAATAATCCAGACAACAGCATCATCTGTAATTTCTACAGGTCTGCCTTTTCGTTGATCATCAAAAAGAGCACGCTGCACGCCGCCTTCCTTGAATTTGGAA
>ERZ773194.75-NODE-75-length-129205-cov-6.003608_pt1 | contig 129205 bp, 125 predicted proteins | sample MGYA00511240_ERZ773194 | MGnify/ENA primary metagenome ERZ773194 (study PRJEB29015, sample SAMEA2737774) | human gut metagenome | biome: human gut; feature: human-associated habitat; material: faeces | place: China | collected 2012 ... | reverse complement strand
CTGATTTGGATGAGAAAGTGCTTATGCAAGCAAGCTTGCAACACACTCCCTCATTCAAACCAGCGCATGGCTGAACTGTGACCAAAATTGTGAAATGTATGTAAAGGGATACTTGCAATTTGCATAACTATGGGGTATAATCGCAGAAAACACCATATTTTTTCTTGTGTTTTTTTGTATGGCCGGATTGTGGCTGTTTCAGTCCTTTCGGGAGAGTCGTGTCGTAAAGACAAAAAAAGAGTATCGCAATGTGTACATAACCGATGTAAAACAACAGAAAGTTGAGGGGATCTGGCGCGGGCAGAAAAAAACGTGGCAGCTTCGTTCTGCTGTTTCCAAAGAAAAAATAAGCGGGGTAGCAGACTTGATTGAAGAGCAGGGAAAAGTTGTAAAAGTTCGGAAAAAACCGGATATGATTCAAGGAAAAATTCTGCGTATTATGGATAAAAAACTGCAGATTGAAAATTATGGTTTCGTTTCATTGGATGCAGAATTTTGTGTTTATCATCTGAAAAGTGATGGCATAGTGACACCGGGTGAAGTAAGCGAATTATCGGTAGGGGAGTCGGAGGCAAAATATGTCGCGGCCTCCGGAAAAATCTGCGCGGTACTGCTATATGAACAGAAAGAGAAAACGGCTAATATTCATGTGATTTTACAAAATGACAAAAATCACAGTTATGATTTCTCAAGTGTTACGCTTTCAGGAACAACCGGGTATACCGTGGTTGCCGGAAAGAAGAAGACACATTTTGATGCATCAAAAAAGCAAAAACTAACGGCACAAAACGTGACGGAACATATTGTAGTGATACCGGATACGGGTGGTAAAATCCGGGTAGAGAGTGTAAATAAGCAGTATGGACATCCGGAGTACCGGGGCATTTTTGAAATTGATTTAGTGGACAAGGCATTACATATAATCAATGAGCTGCCATTAGAGGAATATTTATATAGTGTTGTGCCAAGTGAAATGCCGACCGAATATCAAAAGGAGGCATTGAAAGCGCAGGCAGTATGCGCCAGAAGTTATGCCATCAAGCAGATGGCGGGAAAAAGGCTGGCAGCTTTAGGTGCGCACGTCGACGATAGTGTGGCATTCCAAGTGTATAACAATCTGCGTGAGGATGCTGCGTCCATCGCAGCGGTTAATGAAACAAAAGGGCAGGTTGTTTTTGCAGAAAACCAAGTGGCAGAAACCTATTTTTATTCTGTTTCTGCAGGAGTTTCTGCCGGGATTAAGGAGGTATGGTTTGCGAAAAAAGACAGAAGTTATCTTATGCCGTGCGTGTTGTTAGGAGATAGTAGGAAAACACTGGATTTGCAGAAAGAAGCGGATTTTTCTAAATTTTTGAAAGATGAAACAAAAAGTTATGATACCAATTCGCCATGGTATCGCTGGCGGACAACCGTGTCTGAAAAACAATTGCAGCAATTTATTTCCGAAAAGATAAAAAGCCGGTATGAAAAAAATCCGACACAGATTCAGACAAAACAAAAGGATGGAACATTTTTCAGTACCGGACAGACAGAGTTAGGAGAAATCAAAAAAGTAGAAATTCTAAAAAGAGGAAAAAGCGGTGTGGCAGTGATGGCGCAAATTACGGGGAGCAAAAATACACTGCGGATTTACACAGAATATAATTTAAGAAATTTGTTTGGCGGAGAGAAATTAATTTATTTAAGAAAAGATAAAAAAGAGGTATCGGGACTTAGTTGTCTGCCGAGCGGATATTTTACAATAGAAAAAAAGGGAGATTCTTATATTTTCACCGGAGGCGGTTATGGACACGGCGTTGGGATGAGCCAGAACGGTGCCAATCAAATGGCAGCTCAGGGAAAAAAGTGCGAGGAAATTCTCAAATTTTACTTTTTAGGTAGTATTTTACAATATCAGAAATCCGTCTGAGGTCATTGATGGGGTGAATGCTGTGGTAGGTTTGCAGATATTTGTTTAAAAGCGCACCAAGAAAAAGAAAAGTGATGCAGAAATAAAGCCACAACATCAAAAAGACAATGGATGTCAAACTGCCGTAAATCGATGAAATCGTGCCCCAGGTATCCACATAAAAAGAATACAGATACGAGAACGAAATCCAGAGAAAGGAAGACAGGATGGCACCCGGAAGTTCTTCCCTAAACGACGCATGGCGGCCCGGTATAAAATAGTACAAAAAGGAGAAATAAATCGTAAACAGTAACAGAGAAAATGCCGAGCGCAGCAAAAACAAAAGTAATGTCATGTGCTGCATAAACGGCAGAAAGTGATTAATCAACTGGATAATCTGGTTGCCAAAAACAAGAAGAACTAAGCTGATAATAATCATAATTGTAAATAAAACGGTATCTAAGATGGAATGAAAACGTCTTGAAAAAAAAGAACGATGTTTATCCAATCCATCACTATATATTGCTTCCAACTCATAGGCAATACTTGCAAAACCTTTGGAGCCTGCCCATAATGCGGAAATAACGGTAGCGGAAAGAATGGTTGTAGATGCCTCGAACGATTCATTCAGCCAAGTTGAAATAAGGGAACTTAAACTGGCAGGAATGACCTTCTGTACGGAGGCAAGAAGAACCGCTTCACTGATGGGAGTATGCTTTAACAAGGTAATAAAAAACATTAAAAAAGGAAAAAAGGACACCATGATAAAAAAAGCAACCTGCGCCGCATGAATGGAAATGCGATTGCTTTTAATATTTTTTATGGACCAGATATAAAGGTTATTTGTTTCCATCGAATGACTCCTTTCTTCTTTGCTGTGCTAAGTATATGCAATTCTCGGGGAAAAATCAACATAAAATGCATGCAATTTGCACAAAAACTAATAGTCATATAACCAAAAAACTATAAAAAATCAACAAATATAGTATTTACATTATAGCCAAAATGTGGTATTTTTATGTCAGAGAAAGGAGGTTGCCAAATGCAACGAAACAAACTTATGGGTGTTGTAGCATTGCTTTTATGCATCGGAATGATGATTCCTTCCGTATCAGCTCAGGCAGCTACGACGATCTACAACGAAAAGACCGGCGTTGAAGACGGTTATGATTACGCATTGTGGAAGGATTATGGCGATACAAGCATGACCTTAAACGGTGGTGGAAACTTCAGCTGCTGGTGGGACAACATTGGGAATGCGTTGTTCCGCAAAGGAAAAACCTTTGACTGCACAAAAACATATTCCCAGATTGGTAACATTTCCATTGATTATGGATGTTACTACCAGCCAAAAGGAAATTCTTACCTTTGTGTATATGGCTGGTCCAGAAACCCGTTGGTTGAATATTACATCGTAGACAGTTGGGGAACCTGGCGTCCACCTGGAGCTTCTTCCAAAGGACAGATTACAGTCGATGGCGGAACGTATGATGTATATGAAACAACTCGTTACAATCAACCGTCAATTGACGGTAACACAACATTCAAACAGTACTGGAGTGTACGTACAAGCAAACGTACAAGCGGAACCATTTCGGTGACAGAACACTTTAAAAAATGGGAAAGCCTTGGCATGCCGATGGGTAAACTCTATGAAGTAGCTTTGAATGTAGAAGGTTACCAGAGCAGCGGTTATGCGGATGTTTACAAAAACAATCTGACGATTGGGGGAAGTACATCCGGTGGAAGTACTGGTGGAAGCAGCTCAGGAGGAAATACTTCCGGTGGAAGCAGCAGTACATGGAATGGGCTCACGGTACAGTGTGAGGACATGACACTGGGCGGCTCATATGCAAGTAAAATCAGCTCTCCATTTAATGGTGTTGCCTTGTATGGAAACAATGATTCCTGTTCATATACGCAGTATTTTGGATACGGAACACATGACTTTACATTGCGTGGCTGTTCAAACAACTCAAAGATGGCGCAAGTAGACCTATTTGTAGGCGGTCAGAAAAAAGGAACGTTCTACTATGGCGGAAGTTATCCGGCAGAATATACGATTAAAAATGTAACACACGGACTTGGCAATCAAGAGGTAAAACTCGTTGTGACAAGTGACGATGGTACATGGGATGGTTATGTTGACTATTTGACAATCAAATAAGATGTAGTTTTTAATGAAAAGAATTCGACTGAAAAGTTTGCACTTCGTGGGCGCTCTCGCTCGTTGAGTGCGTAACAGCAGGGGCACTGAAACTACCAGTGCCACCTGCCGACGCACTCAAAACCCACTCAGTGCAAAACTTTTCAGTCGAATTTTTTTTGATTGAAAACCCATCTAACTGACTTGTTAAAGCAGTAGCCTGTGCCAAGCAATCGTTGCCAGTTTTTAGAATTCCAGTAATTTAGCAAGAAAAGATTTGTACCCACAGGATGTAAACTTTTCTTACTAAATTACGGAAACTAAAAACTAAAAACCTTCCATCGAACACTTGACAGAGAACAACCATATATGCTAAAGTGTAAAAGGTTTCATTATGAAAATGACGCAGAAGGTGTTGGTATTTGCCAGACAGACTGTTAATTTCCTTCAGAGAGACAGAATCATCGGCTGTAAGTTCTGTCAGGTTCCGTTAGCAGTTGAATTTCGCACCGGAGTCTTGCTTTTGAACGGTCAAAAGACAAAAGTAGAAAGTGACGGCTGATATCCGTTATCGTATTATGAGTGCTTATCATTTTGATAAGAATTTGGGTGGTACCGCGAGTTGATTCGTCCCTTGCAGAGAAATCTCTGTAAGGGGCTTTTTTAATTACAAGAAAAGAAATCTTTCGGGAAAGGAGATTATCATGAAAGAAAAATTGGAGCATATTTTAAGCAATGCGATGTCTCAAATTGAGCAGTCGGGGGAACTCGATAAATTAAATGAAATTCGGGTTGCCTTTTTGGGAAAGAAAGGAGAACTGACAAGTGTTCTTAAGTCCATGAAGGATGTGGCACCGGAAGACCGTCCGAAAGTTGGTCAGATGGTGAATGAGGCACGGGCAAAAATCGAGAGCAGTTTAGAGGAAAAGAAAGCTGCTTTTGAGCGCAAACTTCGCGAGGAAAAAATGAAAGCCGAAGTAATCGATGTAACTTTGCCCGGCCGTGAGCGAAAGATGGGTCACCGTCATCCAAACACGATTGCCTTAGAAGAAGTCGAAAAAATCTTTATCGGCATGGGTTATGAGGTTGTCGAAGGTCCGGAAGTAGAGTATGACTACTATAACTTCGAAGCACTTAACATTCCGGCAAATCATCCGGCAAAAGATGAGCAGGATACTTTCTATATCAATAAAGATATCGTACTTCGTACACAGACTTCCCCGGTACAGGCGCGTGTGATGGAAAAGGGAGAACTTCCGATCCGTATGATCGCTCCGGGACGTGTGTTCCGTTCAGATGAAGTGGATGCGACACACTCTCCGTCTTTCCACCAGATTGAAGGACTTGTGATCGACAAAAATATTTCTTTTGCAGACTTAAAAGGAACACTGGAAGTATTTGCGAAAGAATTATTCGGACCAGAGACAAAGACAAAATTCAGACCGCATCACTTCCCATTCACAGAGCCGAGCGCTGAGGTGGATGTGACATGCTTCAAATGTGGCGGAAAGGGATGTCGTTTCTGTAAAGGCTCCGGTTGGATTGAGATCTTAGGATGTGGTATGGTTCATCCACATGTATTGGAGATGTGCGGAATTGATCCGGAAGAGTACAATGGATTTGCATTCGGTGTCGGTCTGGAGCGTATCGCGCTGTTAAAATATGAGATTGACGACATGCGTTTGCTCTATGAAAATGACATCCGTTTCTTAAAACAGTTCTAAAACAGATTGGAACTCATCAGAAAAAGGCGGAGAAGCATGTGCAGAGAGGAAGGCACAATTCTCCGGAAAGTCAGTTTTCAGGAAAATGGAAAAGTGAGAAAGACAGAAATATCGAAGTGAGAAAGGAATAGAAACATGAATACATCATTATCATGGATAAAAGCATATGTACCAGATCTGGATGTCACAGCGCAGGAATATACGGATGCGATGACACTTTCCGGAACAAAGGTAGAAGGATATGAAATGCTTGATGCAGATTTGGAAAAAATCGTGATTGGGCAGATTGAGAAGATCGAGAAACACCCGGATGCAGATAAACTTGTTGTATGCCAGGTAAATGTCGGATCAGAAACCGTACAGATTGTAACGGGAGCAAAAAATGTATTTGAAGGAGCAAAAATTCCGGTTGTATTGGACGGCGGACGTGTGGCGGGAAGCCATGACGGAAAGCAGGTTGCAGGTGGAATCAAGATCAAAAAAGGAAAATTGCGTGGGGTAGACAGCTTCGGTATGATGTGTTCTATCGAGGAACTTGGATCTACAAAGGACATGTATCCGGAAGCAGCAGAAAATGGAATCTACATTTTTGAGGAGGATGCTGTTGTAGGAAGCAGTGCAATCGAGGCACTTGGAAGAAATGATGTCGTATTTGAATATGAAGTGACATCAAACCGTGTGGACTGCTTTAGTGTAGTTGGAATTGCAAGAGAAGCAGCAGCTACCTTTGGAAAAGAATTCCATCCACCGGTTGTGACAGAGACTGGAAACAGTGAGGATGTCAATGATTATATTAAAGTAACTGTGGAAGATGCAGATCTCTGCCCGCGTTACTGCGCAAGAGTTGTAAAAAATGTCAAAGTGGGACCGTCTCCGAAATGGATGCAGAGAAGATTGGCATCAGTTGGAATCCGCCCGATCAACAACTTAGTTGATATCACAAACTATGTGATGGAAGAGTACGGACAGCCAATGCATGCTTATGATCTGGAAAAAATCGCAGGAAAAGAAATTGTTGTGAAGACTGCCAAGTCAGGAGAAAAGGTTGTGACATTGGATGGGCAGCAGAGAGAGTTGGATGAATCTGTTCTGATGATCTGTGATGGAGAGAAATCTGTTGGAATCGCCGGAATCATGGGCGGAGAAAATACGATGATCACAGATGATGTGCAGACTATGTTGTTCGAGGCAGCATGTTTTGATGGAACAAATATCCGTAAATCCAGCAAAAAAGTGGGACTTCGTACAGATGCGTCCGGAAAATTTGAAAAGGGATTAGATCCGAACAATGCAAAAGCTGCAATCGACCGTGCATGTCAGCTGATCGAGGAATTAGGAGCAGGAGAAGTTGTCGGAGGAACTGTGGATGTATACGGAAAAGTAAAAGAACCAGTTCGAGTTCCGTTTGATGCAGAGAAAATCAATGTGATGCTTGGAACAGACATTTCTGAGGAAGAAATGTTGGGCTATTTTGCAAAAATCGGTCTGGAATACGATGAGGATACAAAGGAAGTGATCGCACCGACCTTCCGTCATGATTTGTTCCGTCTTGCGGATCTTGCAGAAGAAGTAGCAAGATTCTATGGATATGATAATATCCCAACTACACTTCCGAAAGGAGAGGCGACAACAGGAAAACTGTCCTTCAAGTTACGTATCGAGGAAGTTGCAAGAAACATTGCAGAGTTCTGTGGATTCAGCCAGGGAATGACATATTCCTTCGAGAGTCCTAAAGTATTTGATAAATTATTGATTCCGGCAGATTCGAAACTGCGTGAAGTAGTAGAGATTATGAATCCGCTCGGAGAAGATTACAGCATTATGAGAACTACATCCTTAAATGGAATGTTAACTTCTCTCGCAACAAACTATAACCGAAGAAATAAAGATGTCCGTCTCTATGAGCTTGGAAATATTTATCTTCCGAAACAAGTTCCGGTTACAGAACTTCCGGAAGAGCGTATGCAGTTTACGCTTGGTATGTACGGAGAAGGTGATTTCTTTAGTATGAAAGGTGTTGTGGAAGAATTCTTTGAAAAGATCGGTATGCACAAGAAAGAAACATATGATCCGCATGCAGGAAAACCGTTCTTACATCCAGGACGTCAGGCAAACATCATTTACGATGGAAAAGTTGTTGGATACTTAGGAGAAGTACATCCGGATGTTGCAGATACTTATGGAATCGGAACAAGAGCATATGTGGCAGTCATTGATATGCCGGAAGTGGTAGAGCTTGCTACTTTTGACCGTAAATACGAAGGAATCGCAAAATACCCGGCAGTGACAAGAGATATTAGCATGGTAATGCCAAAAGAAATCTTAGTTGGTCAGGTGGAAGATGTAATTGAGAAAAAAGGTGGCGCTTACTTAGAGAGCTACAAATTATTTGACCTCTACGAAGGTGCGCAGATCAAAGTAGGATTTAAGTCTGTCGCATATTCTATCGTATTCCGTGCAAAAGACAAGACACTGGAAGAAGCAGATGTCACAGCGGCAATGACAAGAATCTTAAAAGCGTTAGAAGAAATGGGAATTGAATTAAGACAGTAGAAATTGGATGTTATTCTGAGAAAGTGTCTTAGAAAAATATTTTCAATAGAAATTTCATAGTGTTTCAATAGAAGGCAGAATCTGTTGCAAAATGTAATGGATTTTGCCTTTTTTTGTGTGTTTCCTGATAGGGATAAAAATTATTATAAATAAAATAAAAATGTAAAAATTGTATAACAAATCATAGTGAAAATGCATAAAAATCAAAAGAAAATATTGTGTAAAATAGCAATGCAAATGTTCTTGCTAAAGAACCTACTTTCATTATAAAATAAAAATAATTAATAAGCACAAAACAGCTAAAAATTACAAAATAGAAGAAAAAACACGTTTTGTTATTTATAAAAAATAAAAAATAACGGATAGGGGATAGCATGAAGCGGTTTTCGATAAGAGGGAAGAAATTAAATAGAAAAAAGCAAGTTGTGATAGGAGGGATTGTACTCCTACTCTTTTTTGGATTTTTTTTAATAAAGAATCTGCTCGCAATGGAATATCCATTGATTGTGGATGGGAAAGGTATTACACAGGAAGAGATACGGTTTCACAATCATGATATAGATAGGGCAATACGGTCAAGGGTCATTTTTAACTGGGCATCAAAGGAAGGACTGGCTGATGAGTTTTCTTATGAGACGTTTCAAAAGTCTTTGAAAACTGAAAATAAAGAAAGGAAAGAGATAAAGCAGAAAGGAGAACCTTTATATGGTCCGGTAGAGTTTACGCCAATGCAATATTATAAGCGGCAACTCGGAGAGTATGAAAGAAGATTAAAGGACCACATGATGAAACGTGTTGAGAAAAAAGAGTTGTATGAATTTTACAAGACTCATCAGGAAAATTTCAAAGAAGTGGATACGGTTTGTGCGGAATACACAGTGCGGCAGGATGGAAGAGAGATTTATAAAGAATCTGTGATACTGGACAAAAATAATATTCGTGCAAAAATGGAATTCGACGAGGAATTTGTCAACAGGCTTTTGTTGTTGGAGGAAGGAGGAAAAGTTATCTGGAGTACAGCGCAGGGGGAAGAAAAAGAACTGTATTGTACAAGCCGGGAGGATGGAGGGTATCTGTCCTATGAGGAAGTATCAGGAGCAGTGTTGGAACAGTACATTGCAAATAAGTTTGAAGTAGAATTGCAAAAAAGGATTTCAGAGTCTAACGTTTGGAATTTTATGAAAAAATAATTAAGGAGAAAGCAAATGAAACATATGAAAAAGAGAATCTCGTGTATGATTTTGACTGCAACGCTTTTGGCTGGAGGTTCGCTGGAGTATGCGGTTGCGGCAGAAGAACAACAAAATGTGTCGGAGATTGTGACAGAAGAACAGGTTGAAATTCAATCAGAAGAAATAGTACCACAAGAAGAAATGGTACAAACAGAGGAACAGGCGGCAGCGACAGAATGTCAGGTTGTTCTAGAAACTTATACAGACGGAAAATTAGATGAAGAACATATTGGCGGAACATTGACAGCAGATAAATTGTCAGGACATTCCGGAGAGTGGGTGACATTAACTGTAAAAGCAAATCATGGATATGTCTTCCAACGGTATGATACCAATACAGATAATCTGGTAACAATCGATAACAACCGTTTTCAACTAAATGAAAAATTTCCTACGGTAGTTGTAAAGGCGTATTTTACAACAAGAGAGCCAGGGAAAGATGAAGTCTTTTTTGATGATTTTGGAGGAGAACCAGGAGCTACGCTTCCAGGAGGAGTTCACATTTCTAATGGAGAATTGGTGGTAGATATCCCGGAAGGGCAAGGAAGCAATTTCTATGAGCCAGCTATTGATTGGAGTCAGGTTTCGGCACAGGAAGGCTATCGGATTTCTGTGGATGTAAGGAGAGTTACGCAAACTCCGGGTACAATGCAGATTACTTTTCGTGGTGGAGAACAAAGTACACAACGTTATGTAGTAGTGATTAATTCTCAGGGAAGCTTGATGTTGAGAAAAATTGACGGAGAGAATGTACCTTTAAAAAAAGCAGCGTTTCAGTTGACGGAGCAATATGCACATATAGAAGTGGTAGTAGTAAAAAACGAAGTCAGAGTTTCTGCAAATGGTCAAGAACTTGTAGCTTATACAGAGCAGAACAACTGGGGTGGGATGACACCAAAAGTTCAGTTATGGAATATGACACAGGGAGCGTCAATGGGATTTGACAATCTGCTCGTAGAGAAAATTTGCGAAAAGAAACCTATTGAAGTTGTAACAATTTACAATGGGCAGGAAGATTCGGAACATCGTGCCGGAACAGCAGTTTCAGATGTTGCGGAAGCAAAAGAAGGTGATACGGTTACACTCCAGACGATTTCGAAAGCGGGCTATCGCTTCAAAGAATATCAGGTGGAGGGAATGGAAAGCCTTTCGATTGTAGATAATAAATTTGTGATGCCGGCGGGAGAGTTTGAAAAACTGAGAGTCAATGCTGTGTTTGAAGATGATACGGTAAGAGAAGCGAAAACATTTTATGTAGACTCTGAAGGTGGAAACGATCAATCTGCCGGGACATCGGAAAAAGAAGCGTGGAGAACATTAGGGAGAATTAAAGAACATAATTTGTTTGTCCCGGGTGATCGTATTTTATTAAAATGTGGAAGTGTATTCCGTGGGGAACAGTTAGCATTTCAGGGAATGGGAAGTGCAGAACAGCCAATCGAAATCAGTTCTTACGGAGAAGGGGAACTGCCAAGACTGGAAGGAAACGGAGAAGTTGAAAATGTAATTTCATTATATAATCAGCAGTATATCCATATTAATCGCTTAGAAATTACAAACTTAGATCAAAAGTATAATCAAAATTTTGAGTTGAATGGAAGCAACAATCAGGAAAAAGCGTTAAGAGCAATTAACGTGTCAATCCGTGATTTTGGAACCGCTTCAGATATTCGAATTGAAGATTGCTATATTCATGATATTAATGGAAATATTAAATCTAAGTGGAATGGTGGAATTTTCTTCGATGTAAAAGCAAATATACAAAATGGAACATTAACAGGAGTTCCAAGCAAATATGATCAGATTTTAATTTCGGGATGTACATTTGAGAGAGTGGACAGATCTGGAATTAAGTTGATCAGTTCACAGTGGTGTAACCAGTGGGAAAAGAATGATCCGGGTGTCCCTGTAAACTGGTATCCATCGACCAACGTAGTTGTAAGAGACAACTATATGGAGAAAATCGGAGGAGATGGAATTACAGTCAGAGATACAGATGGGGCATTGATTGAACATAACCTGGTAAGAGATTGTCGATATCAGAATACAGGATATAATGTTGGTATCTGGCCATTTGAAGCAGCGAATACAGTGTTGCAATATAATGAAGCATATGAGACACATGGAACAACGGATGGTCAGGGATTAGACTGTGACCATGCATCTTCAAACTCGGTTATGCAGTATAATTACAGCCACAATAACGAAGGTGGATTTATGCTTATTATGGGTGGGTATCCGCATACAGGAGCGACAGTGCGCTACAATATCAGTCAGAATGACCGTGATAAAACATTTGAATTTGCACAGGGATGTCCAAAAGGAACTATGATTTATAACAACACAATTTACTCAGATCAGCTTTTAGAGAGGGGAGTCTTCTTCTTATCAAATACAGGAGCTGGACAAGGGGTAAATGATACCTTTGCATTTAATAATGTGTTCCACTACCCAGAAGGACAGAAATTCTATGGAGGAGAAACACAAAATCTAACAACGTATATGAAATTATATAATAATGCATATACTGGTGGGATAGAGGCGTTTGAGGGGGATGATAACCCATTGAAAGCGGAAGATGCAGGTCTGACAGCACCTGGAACCGGCCCGGAAGTAAATGAGAGTAAAACAGCAGTAACCGGATCCTCTGGAGCGCTGGATGGATATAAATTGGAAGATACTTCCGTGTTGATCGACAAGGGAATTACAGTAGACGAAGCATGGAAACATTTTGGAGGTACAGAGTTAGTTGACGGAAGAGGTATGTCTCCAAGAAATCTTTTTGAGCAGGCGAAAAATGGAAATAGTATTGACTATGTGATGGGAAATAACTTCCCGCAAATCAATGGGGTTGGATATGACAAAGATTTCTTTGGAAACAGCCTTGCCGATGGAAAGCCTGATATTGGAGCTGCTGAATTTTTGGCATCTGTTCCGGAACAACCAGATCCAGAGCAGCCAAACCCAGAACAGCCAAACCCAGAACAGCCGAACCCAGAGCAGCCAAATCCAGAGCAGCCAAACCCAGAACAGCCGAACCCAGAACAGCCAAACCCAGAACAGCCGAACCCAGAGCAGCCAAACCCGGAAAAACCAAACCCAGAACAACCAAAACCGGGACAGCCAAAACCGGATGGAGAAAAGCCGAATGGGCAAACAGCTCAAAAACCAAGTAAGGGAGAGTCGGTAAAAACAGGAGACCCTGTTGTAGTTACCGGGTTGATTTTGCTGCTGATAGTATCGGGAGGCGTTATTATGATTTGTTTTTGTGTTTCAAAAAGAAACAGGAAAACAGCAAATAGAAAAGAAAATTAATAATAGATAAAAGTATTTATGAAAAGTACACCTTGCTGAGAGATTTTTAGTAAGGTGTATTTTTTAGTTGATGGTATACGTTGCTAATGGAGAAAAAAGGGTGACTCTTATGCAACATTATAGTTTATTTTGTTGATGAACAACTTTTGATGACTTTCTTTTTTTCCTGTGGTAGAATAAGAAATAGCAGTTGCAGGAAATGGGAAAGGCAAGAAAGGATGAACAGAAGATGAATCAAAAACAGATCATAGGTGCGGTTGTTGCCGCAGGACTTTTTATTGTGACAGGAGTTTCCAGTGTGCTGACAAATACATTATCTGAGCGAATGTTGGCGGATACGGCAAAAAAGACAGAGGATGCGCTGTTAGGAGGAAATACGACAACCCTTCCGGGAGAACCATATATTGGAATTGTTGCTGTGGAAGGGACGATTCAGGAACAGACTTCTTCCGACGGTATATTTGATACTGTGGCAGGCTATCAGCATGATACCACATTGGATTATATTGATCGGATGATGGAGGATGAGAAAAATCAGGGGATTTTACTTCGAGTTGATTCCCCGGGAGGAACCGTATATGAGTCGGAGGAACTATACCGGAAATTAGTAGCATATAAAGAAGAAACCGGACGTCCGGTTTGGACTTACATGGAGCATTATGCAGCGTCTGGCGGGTATTATATTTCTGCACCATCCGATAAGATCTATGCGAATCCCAATACGACAACAGGGTCGATTGGTGTGATTATGTCCGGATACGATATGAGTGGACTGTATGAGAAACTGGGAATCCGCTCTGTGAGTATTACTAGCGGAAAAAATAAAGATATGAGTAAGCTGACAGAGGAACAGATTGCGATTTACCAGAGTTCTGTTGATGAGTCTTTTGATCGGTTTGTGGAAATTGTTGCAGATGGAAGAAAGATGACAGAAGAGACTGTCAGAGAAATTGCAGATGGGAGAACTTACACCGCAAAACAGGCAAAAGCAAATGGGTTGATCGATGAGATCAGTCTGTATGAGGAAATGCAGGAAGCAATGGAACAGGAAACAGGATGTACAACATTTTATGAACCTGAGCAGGGAGTGTCTCCGCTCGCATCTTTGTTTTCTAAACTGGAGACACTCAAACCAAAATCTGAGGCAGAAGTGCTGACGGAATGGAATGAGGATCTTGGAAGCGGGGTGCTGATGTATTATGCAGAACAGTTACAATAAAGCCGGAGAGCCGGCTGTATGTGCAGGATTTTTTGTCCGGATGGCGGCGCACTTGATTGATATGCTAATAGTTGGAGGAATCTTGTTGTTTGCAAGGATTCCGCTTGCTTTGCTTTCGCTGTTCCTTCCGACGGAACTTTTGGAGTATAGGGTGTTGTTTTCGTATACGATCAAGGATATTTATCTGTATCTTGGCGGAGTGTTGTATTATATTTTGCTGACGTATTATACCGGCACAACACTTGGGAAAAAGCTGATGAATCTCCGTGTAGTCTCGGAAACGGGAGAGAAACTTACACTTTTTAATGTAATCTACCGGGAAACAATCGGAAGATTTCTGTGCAGCTTTTTTGGGGGAATCGGATATATCATGGCAGGAATTGATGGACAGAAGCGGGGATTGCATGATATGATTTGTGGTACGCGCGTGATTTACGAGAAGCGAGTGAAAGTGACAGTTGTCAATAGCGGAGTACCGCAGGGATCATATGGGATGCCACATCATCCTATGCAGAATCCAGCTGTGCGGGCAGGATCAGAGCAGAGACAGAGCGTGGAGAAAGAAGATAAAGAAGTTTGCCGGCAGATGCAGGGAGACAGAATGAATGAGAAGATAGAAGAACGACAAGAAGTGAAGGAGACGGAAGATGAGAAAAGAAGATTTTAATTTTGATTTACCGGAGGAATTGATTGCGCAGGATCCGCTGGAGGATCGATCCAGTTCCAGATTGCTTGTACTGGATAAGGAGACGGGAAAGACAGAACATCATGTGTTCCGAGAAATCATAGATTATCTTGAGACGGGGGATTGCCTTGTGATCAATGACACGAAAGTGATCCCGGCAAGGCTGATTGGTTCCAAAATCGGAACAGATGCAAAGATTGAAGTATTGCTGTTAAAGAGAAAGGAAAACGATGTCTGGGAGACATTGGTAAAACCTGGGAAAAAGGCTAAGATCGGAACAAGGATCAGCTTTGGGGACGGATTGTTAGTCGGAGAAGTGGTGGATATTGTAGAAGAAGGAAATCGTCTGATCCATTTTGAATATGAAGGGATTTTTGAAGAAATCCTTGACCGGCTTGGACAGATGCCGCTTCCGCCGTACATCACACATCAGTTGGAAGATAAGAACCGATACCAGACGGTTTATGCAAAACACAGCGGTTCTGCAGCGGCGCCGACAGCAGGACTTCATTTTACACCGGAGCTGTTAAAGAAGATTGAGGAAAAAGGAGTGCAGATTGCGAGAGTGACCTTGCATGTAGGTCTAGGGACATTCCGCCCGGTGAAAGTAGATAATATTTTAGAACACCATATGCATTCTGAGTTCTATCAGATTGAGGAAGAGGCAGCAGAGAAGATTAACACTGCAAAAGCAAATGGCAAAAGAGTCATTGCGGTCGGTACTACAAGCTGCCGCACTATTGAGTCTGCGGCAAAAGAAGATGGAACGATCGCCCCAGTGAGTGGATGGACGGATATTTTTATTTATCCGGGATATCAGTTTAAAGTACTGGATTGTCTGATTACAAACTTCCATCTGCCAGAGTCCACACTTGTTATGCTTGTTTCGGCATTAGCAGGAAGAGAGCATGTATTAAATGCATACGAGGAAGCAATTAAAGAAAGATATCGTTTCTTTAGTTTTGGAGATGCGATGTTTATCCGGTAAAAAGGCAAAGTGATCAGTTGGTAGGATTGATCACTTTTTTCTATAATGAAAGTAGTAGGATGGAATGTTGTTATAAAAAAGCATTCTGCGGGCGCTGTCCATATGCGGAGGAGATTTGTAAAGAAAAGACACCGGAAATGAGAGGGGTACAGAAAGGGCATCGAGTGGCGTGTCATCTGGTGGGAGCGAAGTAGATTTTGTATGGTGACAGTGAGAAAGAAGCGATAGAAATAATTGGGAAATCACTCCGGAGAGGTTGACAGCAGGACAAAAGATGAGTAACATAGAAATGATTAGACTCAGATATATTTTAGAGACAGAAATAGAAATAAGGGGAGAAACTAGATGAGACCAAATCGGAAATATCGGGAAACCCTCAGAGTAGGATGCGCTGCTTTGTCGTTATCGATGGCGTTAAGCTGCGCACCGTTGGCAGTATCTGCTGCCGAGACTGAGAATGCAAAAGAGAAGGCCGAGATTCACTGGACGATTAGTGATGCAGCAGAGATACAGACCTCACTTCCGCTTATGATAGAGAATCAGTTCTATGTGACTGTTGGAAATGTACTAAAAGTAATTGATGTCACAACCGGAAAGGAAACCGCTTCCACAGAACTAGCAGCGGATGCATCCGAATCGGCAGACATCGAAAATGGGGATAGCATGTTGTTTGTCCCACTTTCAGACGGAAGGATTCAGGCGGTGAAGACATCTGATCTAAGCTCTGTATTTTTGACAGAGAAGCCTGCGGAAGGATTTTCGGTACAGAGCCAGATTTTATATCATGATCATATGATTTATGCAGGTTTTAGTCCGGTGGCACAGGAGCAGAAAGTATCAGGATATTTTGCCGCATTTAAGACAGACTCTAGGACAGGAACTGATGCAGTTGCACCGGAGTGGAAGTCAGCAGAACAAAAAGAAGGAAATTATATCGGTACAAAAGCAGCTATTCTCGGAGAGAATGTACTATTTGCAGGAGACTCTGGAAAACTGGTACTTGCAAATGCAAAGACCGGAGAGGTGAAAGACAAGAAGGATGACATCACGGGGAAAGTGAGAAGTCCGCTTGTAGAGGCAAATGGATCTGTGTGGTTTGCGACAGATGAAGGAATTCTTTACAAGGTTACACTCAGCAGTGATGGGAAGGTGACAGAGAAAGCGACTATTTCGCTGCCAGATAAAGGAAATGCGATTATTTCGATTCTGGAAGGGAAGGTGTTTGTGACAGGCGGAAGTGGTCAGGGTTACATAGCGGTGTACTCTGAATCTGATGCTACTGAGATTCTGTCACAGAAGACAGATCATCCGGTCGTTAGTCAGGCGGTTACAAAATCAGGTAAGAATTTCTATGTGTATTTTACACAGGAAGAAGACTATGCAAATTTGTATGTGGCCAAGTTTGACGCAGACAAAAAGATGACGGTGGAGACCGTCTATACTTCGGAGACGAAGAAAAATGGAGAAGATTATCTTCTGATTGGCGATGATGGGAAAGTGTATTATGGAAATACCGGAAATGGAACGATCACATCTGTGGATGTTCCGAAGGAGGAAAATCCAGAACCAAAACCTCCGGTAGAGCCAGAACCAAAACCCCCAGTAGAGCCAGAAAATCCAGATCCGCAACCTCCGGTAGAACCGGAAGAGCCAGAGAAACCGGAGACAGATCCACCGCAGGAGAATCAATCATCGAAACCAGATGGGAACCAGCAGGGCAATACACAAGGAACTACGGACAACAGCGGGTCGGAGAATCAGAATACAACGAGAAATCCTTCCAAGAGTCAGTCCACAGGAAGTTCAGGTGGAACCTCAGCGGGAAACACAGTGGGAAGTATTGCTGAACCGACATTGCTTGAGAATATCAATGCAGCGATCAAGGGTGGGAGCAATTCTCTTGTCAACGGAAGTAAGCCATATAAGCTTGACAAGGAAATTTTGACTGTTCTTGCTAAAAATCCGAATTTTGAGCTGACATTAGAGTACGATAATTACTCCATCAAGATCAAAGGGGCAGATATCAAGAATCCGGAAAATGAGCTTTTTACAAAACTCATCGAGAAAAATGTTACGCTTTCCAAGAAAGAATCGGACAAAATCGGTGCGTACCAAGTATTGGAATTCATGATGAGCAAAAACTTTCCGGGGAAAGTGACGGTTATCTACCAGCTTCCAGAGCAGTTAAAAGGTGCAGAGAAATTGTTCCTCTATGAGAGAAGCAATCTGGACAAAGGAACAGAGATCGTAGTAGATCGGGATAAGGTGACTTTGATCTTTGAAAAAGGCGGGGAATATGTGCTCGCAAAAGAGAAAGACAAAGCTGCTGGTGAGGCAGAAAAAGAAGATACAGAAGATAAAAAAGAAGTGTCAAAGAATACAGAGAAAGAAAAGAAACACTCTTTTCAGTTGCCGAAGCTTCCGACACCGGTACTTGTGGCGGCAGGGGTAGCACTTGTGGCACTGATCGGTTTGATTGTTATTATGCTGATGGAGGCGAGAGCAAGAAAAATCCGCGAAGCCAAACGCCAGAAGATTCGTGGAGAGAAAGGGGAACTTCCGGGAATTATAGAAGAGATTAGTTCTGAAGAAGCAGACCCAGAGCTGGAGAAGGAACTGGACAGTGAGCTTGCTGAACTTGAGGAAGAAGCAAAAGAACTGTCAGAATCACAACCAGATGAGGAAGAAAAGGCGGAGACATCTTTAGAAGGTCTGGAAGAAGAGAAGACACAGGTATTGCCGGCGCTTCCGCTTGTAGAGAATATCCCGGATCCGGAAGAAGAAGCACTTTTGAAGAAAGAAGAAGAAGACTGGAACAAGATCCATGAGGCACAGAATCAGGGTGCAGCAGAAGTGTCTGAAACAGAGGAAATGCCTGAAACAGAATCTTCCGAAGCAGAATCTTCCAAGAAAGAGAAGGACGATACGCAGAAAGACGAATAAATCATTTTTTAGATGAGGCGCAGTCGGAAATGTGATAAGATAGCATTTCCGACTGTTTTTTTGTATGAAAATTTGAAACGATATGGCAAAAAGCGCCTATTTATGATACGATGAATGCAGTATACTGACATAGTTATAAGAACAAGGGAGGTTTTTCAGATGGCAAATAAGTCGACAGTTCCATTTCAGGGAACGAAAGAACAGGAGACGGTACTGCGTGAAGTGATCGAAAAGAGAAAAAGCGAACAGGGGGCATTGATGGCAGTATTGCAGCAGGCACAAGAGATTTATGGATATGTTCCGACGGAAGTACAGACGATCATTTCGGATGAGATGGATATCCCGCTTCACAAGATTGAAGAGGTTGTTGATTTCTATCCACAGTTTACGTTGAGCCCGAAGGGAAAATATCAGGTATCGATCTGTCTTGGAACGGCATGTTTTGTGAAGGGAGCAGGAGATGTCTACAATAAGCTGACAGAAGTACTTGGAATCGGTGGTGGAGAATGTACTGCCGATGGAAAATTTTCGCTGGACGCAAGCCGGTGCATTGGAGCATGTGGCATGGCACCGATTCTGATGGTGAATGACGATGTGTACAACCATGTGAAAGCGGAAGATGTAGAAGAGATTCTTGCAAAATATGAATAACAAAAAGAAGGGACCTTGCGATGGGAAAGGTCCTTTTTTTGAATGGAGTGAATGGAATGAAAGTAATTGATTTTCAGAATGCGAGCTGTAAGCACTGTTATAAATGTGTGAGAAATTGCAGTGTCAAGGCAATCTCTGTCCGACATGAGCAGGCGCACATTATGAATGATCACTGTATTCACTGCGGGAAATGCCTGGAAGTCTGTCCGCAGAATGCAAAGCGTTTCGCAAGTGACCTAGAACTGATCAAAGCCTATATTCGACAGAATATGAAGATTGTCGTATCAATTGCACCATCGTATTTGGGAGTGATGAATTATCGGACGCCGGGACAGGTTGTCGGAGCACTTCGGAAGCTTGGATTTGATGAAGTGCGGGAGACATCAGAAGGTGCGGCACTTGTCACGAGAGAGTATCAGAAACTGCTGCGGGAAGGGACGTATAAAAATATCATTACAACTTGCTGCCCAAGTGTGAATGAACTTGTGGAGAAGTATTATCCGGAATTGACAGACCAGCTTGCTCCGGTTGTCTCTCCGATGATCGCGCACGGAAGACTGATCAAAAAAATGTATGGGGAGCAGATAAAGGTAGTCTTTCTCGGTCCCTGTATTGCGAAAAAGCAGGAGGCGATGGGAGATTCCCGCGTGTTTGGCGCAGTGGATGCGATTCTGACATTTGAGGAATTGGAACAGTGGCTGGAGGAAGAACAGATTGTTCTGGAAGAATGTGAAGATCTTCCGATGGCAAACCCGGATTGTGGTGTGAACCGTCTTTATCCGGTCAGTGGTGGAGTTCTTCAGTCTGTGATGGTGGATTCTTCCGAAATGCGGGAGAAAGAGCAAGGTGAAGAAAAAAAACAATACCACAAAGTGTATGTCGATGGACTGGACAATTGTATGGAAATGCTGGAAAGTTTGAAAAGAGGCGAATTGGAGCACTGTTTTATCGAAGCGAATGTCTGCGATGGTGGCTGTGTCAAGGGACCGGCATCTGGAAAATGGAATGTGTCGTTTATCAAGGCAAAAGTGGAGATGGAGAGGAGAGTGGCTGCCCATCAGAAGGCACAATATGAGCCACAGTCTTTGGAAGTCGAACTTTCCAGACAATTTGCGCCGCATCCGCCAAAAGAGCAGCTTCCGACCGAGGAGGAACTTTCTGCAATTTTAAGAGAGACAGGAAAGTATTCTGAGAAGGATGAATTAAACTGTGGTGCGTGCGGATACGCAACCTGCCGGGAGAAGGCGATTGCAGTTTTTCAGAAGAAAGCAGAGAATAGTATGTGTCTGCCGTATGCACTTTCCAAAGCAGAGTCCATGTCGAATGTAGTGATGGATGTGACGCCGAATCTTATTTTCATTATAGATAGGGAGATGCGGATCCGGGAATGCAATAAGAAGGCGCAGGAGTTGCTCGAAATCAGCAGAGAAGAAGCGCTGGAAAGATATCTGTATGACTTTGTGGATACAGCAGATGTAGAGGACGTTTTCCAGACGAGAGAGTCGATTACATACAAGAAAGTGAAGCTGGAGCAGTTAGGCATGAAAGCTGAGGAAAAGATCATATATATTCCGGAGATGGAGTCGGTGCTGATTATTTATCAAGACATCACAAAAGAAGAAAAAGCAAAAGAGAAACACTATAATCTGAAAATGGAGACGGTGGAGATGGCACAGCGTGTCATTGATAAACAGATGATGGTCGCACAGGAAATTGCCGGGCTGTTAGGAGAGACGACCGCAGAGACAAAAGTGACTCTGACAAAGCTTCGGGATTCGATTCTCCTTGATGGAGAGGGGGACTAGCCATGGGAATCAGTGTAGATGTTGCGTGGAAAAGCCTGAATAAGCACCACGAGGAGCTATGCGGGGATAAAGTGGAAGTATTAAAGACTGCGGATTCGGATATTGTGATTTTGGCAGATGGTATGGGGAGCGGTGTCAAGGCGAATATTCTGGCTACGCTGACCTCAAAGATTCTTGGAACAATGTTGTTTAACGGGGCGACGATCGAGTCTTGTGTGGAGACGATCGCAAAGACGCTACCGGTCTGTAAAGTAAGGGAAGTTGCCTATGCAACATTTAGCATTCTCCAGATTTTTCGGAATGGAGAAGCATATCTGGTGGAATTTGACAATCCAAGCTGTATTTTTATCCGGGATCATAAAGTACAGTCTTATCCATACGAGGAGCGGAATATAGAAGGAAAGCAAATCCATGAATATCGTTTCCGGGTAGAGTTGGGTGACTACTTTGTTCTGATGAGTGATGGGGTGCTCTATGCAGGGCCGGGAGATTTCCTGAATTTTGGCTGGACATGGGACAGTATGGCGAAGGCGGCGATCCGCTGCCTGTCGGAGGAGATCTCCGCATCAAGATTGGCGGTTTCGCTTGCAGATACCTGTGATGAACTTTATGGGCACCGTCCGGGAGATGATACGACAGTTGCTGTTATGCATGTGATCCCGCGGCAGATCGTCAATATTTTTACCGGGCCGCCGGAGAATAAGGAGGACGATGAGCGGGTTGTGAAGTCGTTCATGAAGCAGGAAGGAAAAAAGGTGGTATCCGGAGGGACAAGCGCCAATATTACAGCAAGGGTGCTTGGCAAAGAAATTTACACTTCATTGAAAGACTATGATCCGAAAGTGCCGCCGATGGCGCTCATCGAAGGAATCGACCTTGTGACAGAAGGAGTACTGACGCTTGGATTGGCGTTGAAGCTCTTGAAAAAATATGTGAAGAAGGAGATTGACGCCACATTTTTTGAGGAGCTGGACAAGAATAATGGAGCATCCAAACTTGCCAAAATGCTGATTGAGGAATGCACAGAGATTCATCTGTTTGTTGGAAAGGCAATGAATGTGGCACACCGGAATTCTAATCTTCCATTTGATCTGAGTATTCGCATGAATCTCGTTGAACAGCTGGAAGAAGTTGCCGAAAAGATGGGGAAATCAGTTACGATCCAATATTTTTAAGTTGACAGGTTTTTCAAAACTTTGTAGAATAACCGTATATTGACTTTGGCAGATGCCAATGAAACAGGGAATGCGGTGAAAGTCCGCAACAGCTCACTCTACTGTAAGGGATGACGAACCCTGCATACCACTGTGTTCGGATGAGTTTCGGATGCGGGAAGGGCAGGAAGTAGGTTTTAGTCCTAAGTCAGGATATCGGTCAATAGGTAAGTAACATCTTTCGGTGAGGAGAAGAGTATACACAGCTTAGAATGATTTTACAAAATGATTTTATGAGAGATGCGGAAGCATTTCTTTTCCGTGTATAAAAAGACAGCCGAAAGGCTGTCTTTTTATCGTTGAGAGATGGGCCATTTGTTTTTAGAAGACTGGAAAAGGAGATGGACAGATGGAGAAAAAAAGGCTTCGCGCAGGATATACAACAGGGACATGCGCCCAGGCTGCGACAAAAGCAGCAGTATGGATGTTGCTTTCCGGAGAAGAGAAAACATCGGTGGATGTAATCCTCCCGAAAGGAAAGGAACTGACGCTTCTTGTCTGTGAGATTGAGATGAAAAGGCAGGGAGAAAAGATTGAGCGTGTCAGCTGTGCCGTCAGAAAGGACAGCGGAGATGATCCGGACATTACAAACGGTATATTTGTCTATGCATCGGTCAGAAGAAAAGATGGAACGGAAATTGAAATTGACGGAGGGCGCGGAGTTGGGAGAGTGACCAAAAAAGGATTGGACCAGCCGGTAGGAGCTGCCGCTATCAACAAGGTGCCGCGACAGATGATCAGAAAAGAGGCAGAGGAGATCTGCGACTGTTATGGATACGAAGGAGGACTTGAGATCATCATTTCTATCCCGGAAGGAGAACAGCTTGCGAAGAAGACGTTCAATCCTAAGCTTGGAATTACAGGTGGGATTTCCGTGCTTGGGACAAGTGGGGTTGTGGAACCGATGAGTGAACAGGCATTGATCGATACGATCCGTGTGGAAATTCAGATGCAGCTGGCAAATGGGAACGGTTGGCTTTTGGCTGCACCGGGAAATTACGGGTTAGATTTTCTGAAGGAAACTTATGGGATCAGCCCGGACCGTGCAGTCAAATGCAGCAATTTCGTCGGAGAGACGATTGATCTGGCAGCGCAGTTTGGAGCAAAAGGGATATTATTTGTGGCGCATCTTGGTAAATTTGTGAAAGTGGCGGGAGGAATTATGAACACACATTCCCGGTGTGCGGATGCAAGGATGGAAATTTTCGGGGCGGCAGGACTTCGGGCAGGGATAGATTCTGCAGTGGTCCGGAAGATTCTGGACTGTACGACGACGGAAGAGGCTTTGGAACTTCTGGGCAGAGAAGAACGTGACGCGGTAATGAAAGAGCTGATGGCGCGGATGGAACATTATCTCGAATGGCGGACAAAAGGAGAACTGCCAACTGCCGCGATTGTATTTTCCAGCGGGATAGGGAAGATTGGAGAGACCGCATGCGCGGAAGCATTTTTAAAGAAGATTGCAGAAAATGAGGAGACAATAGAGGAATGATAGGAAAATTATATGGAATTGGAGTAGGACCGGGAGAGGCAGAACTTTTGACTTTGAAGGCACTGCGGATCATGCGGGAGAGTGATGTGATCATTGTTCCCGGAACAGATGTAGAAAAAAGTGTGGCATATCAGATTGTGCTCCCGGTATTCCCGGAGATCACAGAAAAAACAAGGGTTGCGGTAAAGATGCCGATGACGAAAGATCCGGTGCGCTTAGAAGAGAGCCATCAAAAAGCGGCAGAGGTTATTGAGATATTTTTAAGGGAAGGAAAGCAGGTGGCCTTTTTGACACTGGGAGATGTCACAATCTACTCAACTTACCTCTATGTTCACCATAGAGTGGCAGAAGCAGGCTATCCTGTGGAAATCGTCAATGGAATTCCATCGTTCTGTGCAGTGGCAGCGCGGCTGAATATGGGACTGGTGGAAAAATCAGAAATGCTGCACATCATTCCTGCATCGTATCAGATCGAGGAAGCATTGAAGCTTCCGGGGACAAAAGTATTGATGAAGGCAGGAAAACAGATGGGACATGTCAAAGAACTGTTGAAGCAGGCAGATGCCACGGCAGTCATGATTGAAAATTGCGGGATGCCGGGAGAGAAAATTTATAGTACTATCGATGAAATCCCGGAAGATGCAGGTTACTATTCACTGATCATTGTAAAGGAGAAAAAGGAATTATGATACATTTTGTAGGGGCAGGCTCCGGGGCGAAAGATCTGATTACCGTCCGGGGACAGCGGCTGCTTGGAGAAGCGGATATTATTATCTATGCAGGATCCCTAGTCAATCCGGAGTTGCTGGATGAGAAAAAAGAAGGATGTGAAGTCTTTAACAGCGCAAAGATGACACTGGAGGAAGTGCTGACGGTGATGGAAGAAGGCGATCAAAAAGGGTGTGAAATTGTCCGCCTGCATACAGGGGATCCTTGTGTGTATGGGGCAATCCGGGAGCAGATGGATGCACTGGATGAAAAAGGGATTGTCTATGATTACTGCCCGGGCGTTAGTTCTTTCTGCGGTGCAGCGTCGGCGCTGAATCTTGAATACACACTGCCGGATATTTCTCAGAGTGTGGTCATCACTCGCATGGCAGGGCGGACACCGGTACCGGAAAAAGAGTCGATTGAGTCGTTTGCAGCTCATCAGGCGACGATGGTCATTTTCTTAAGCACTGGAATGTTAGAAGAATTGTCTCGGAGGCTGGTTGAAGGAGGTTATCAGGAGAATACTCCCGCGGCGATCGTCTACAAAGCTACATGGGCGGACGAGAAGAAATATGTTTGCACTGTAGGAAGTCTGGCACAGACCGCGAGGGAACATGGTATTACGAAGACGGCGTTGATCATTGTAGGTGATGTTATTTTGCCGCAACAGTATCGCAGATCGGATTTATACCATCCGGAATTCACGACAGAATTTCGAGAGGGGAGAAGTCAGGAAGCAAGTGAGCGAGAAAGGACAAAGTAAGAAGCATTGACAGAGCAGCAGAAAAAAATAGAAAGCAAAAAGAAAAGGCTTGTGATCGTCAGTTTTACCGAGGCGGGTACCCGGCTTGCAAGACAAATAGAAACACTGGCAAAAAATACCGCATATGAAGTTTCTCGTTATGTGAAGAGCCGGTATGTCATGGAAGAAGAGGTGCCGGAAACAATGAGGGCAACGGCCATTTTTGGGAAACTAAAAGAGCAGGTGCAAGTATGGATGCGGCAGATGGATGGAATTGTGTTTGTCGGTGCTGTCGGGATTGCGGTGAGAAGTATCGCGCCGTTCATCGAAAATAAAGCGAAAGATCCAGCGGTGATCGTTTTGGATGAAGAAGGCATGTTTTGTATTCCGATTCTTGCAGGGCATCTGGGGGGCGCCAATGCATTGGCACTCTGGATTGCAGATGCAGTGGGTGCAGTTCCGGTCATTACGACGGCGACAGACAGAAAGAAACGGTTTGCAGTCGACTTGTTTGCAAAAGAAAATGATTTAGAGATTTCTGATCTGAAATTGGCAAAAGAGATTTCCGCAGCATTGCTTGCAGGAAAAAAGATCCCGATATGTTGTGAGAAAGAATTGCCGGAGATTCTTCCGGAAGGACTTTACTGCTGCGAGGATTTTGCAGAAGAGCCAGCACGTCCGGGAATCTATATCGGAATTAAAAGATGCGGGGAAAAAGGAGTATTATCGCTGATCCCCAAGGCAGTGACGGTAGGAATTGGATGTCGGAGAGGGACAGATAAGGAAAAAATCGATCGGTGTGTGTATGAGGCTTGCAAGGAAGCGGATATCGACAAAAAAGCAATCAGCCGGGTGGCGAGTATTGACTTGAAAGCGAGGGAGCAGGGCATTTTAGAGTGGTGCAGGGAATCAGGGATTCCGTTTGCGATCTATCCGGCAGAAGTTTTAAACGATGTGGAGGGAAGTTTTACTTCTTCTGCATTTGTAAAAGAGACAACGGGAGTAGACAACGTGTGCGAGAGAAGTGCACTTCTTGCAAGTGACGGTGGGAAATTGATACAAAGAAAGACAGCGGTGGATGGTGTGACAGCGGCACTGGCTGTGAGAGAATGGAGGATTCATTTTGCATAAACTATATATTGTTGGAATTGGACCGGGAAACTATGAACAGATGACAATCCGGGCTGCGGAGGTATTAAAGACATGTGATGTCATTGTTGGTTACACGGTGTACATAGATCTGATTCGGGAACATTTCGGAGAGAAAGAATTTTTGACAACACCGATGCGGCAGGAAGTCAAACGATGTGAAATGGCATTTGAGACGGCGATGGAAGGAAAGACGGTCGCAATGATCTGCAGCGGAGATGCAGGAGTCTACGGCATGTCGGGGTTACTTTACGAGATGGGTGCGCGTTATCCCGAGGTAGCGTTGGAAGTGATCCCGGGAGTGACGGCAGCCACCGCAGGGGCGGCGGTACTTGGAGCGCCGCTGATGCATGATTTCTGTCTAATCAGTCTTAGTGATCTTCTGACGCCGTGGGAGAAGATTGAAAGACGGCTGCGGGCTGCAGCGGAGGCAGATTTTGTCATTTGTCTTTACAACCCTTCGAGCAAAAAGAGAAAAGATTATCTGCGGCGGGCCTGTGAGATTTTACTGGAGTATCAGAGTCCGGACATTGTCTGCGGAACTGTGGTCAATATTGGAAGAACCGGGGAACAGAAGAAGGTTCTGTCGTTAGAAGCGCTGAAGGAAGAGCAGGTTGATATGTTTACAACAGTATTTATCGGTAATTCACAGACGATGTCACTGGAAGAGATGATGGTAACACCGAGAGGATATCGGAATGTGTAGGGTAATAGTATTTGCCGGCACAACCGAGGGGAGAAAACTGTCAGCATTTCTGGAGGAAAGACAGATTCCAGCCATGATCTGTGTGGCAACAGAATACGGGGAATCTGTTCTGGAAGAATATGCACAGCTGGAAGTACACCGCGGGAGAATGGATCAGGAAGATATGAGGAAACTTTTTGAAGAAAAGAGGCCGGAAGTTGTCATTGACGCTACTCATCCCTATGCGGTGGAAGTGACAAAAAATATCCGAACTGCTTGTGAGAAAGGTGGAAGAACATATATCAGAGTTGTCAGAAAATCCGAAGAATATAAAAAATATGGAAAGAACATCTATGTAGATTCTGCTGCGGAGGCAGCCCGGTACTTAAGTGGGACAGCCGGAAATATCTTTTTGACAACTGGAAGTAAGGAGCTTGGAGCATTTACCGAGATTCCTGACTATGAAGAGCGGGTTTACGCGCGAGTTCTGCCGGCTCCGGAGATTATCAGTGTATGTGCCAAGCTTGGAATCCGTGGAAAACATGTAATCTGCATGCAAGGACCGTTTTCAGAAGCATTGAATGAAGCAATGTTTGCACAGTGTCATGCGGCTTATGTCGTGACAAAAGAGTCGGGAACAGCAGGTGGATTTCGAGAGAAGGAGCAGGCAGCAGAACAGCTTGGAATTCCGCTTGTGATCATAGGAAGACCAAAGAAGGAAGAAGGGCTTTCTTTGGAGCAGTGCAAAGAAATGCTAGAAAAACAGTTTCAAAAGGAAATAGACGGAAGAACAAAGGAAATGAGAAATCAGTCGGAGAAAGGCAGAAGACGACGGGTATCTCTTGTGGGAATCGGGATGGGATCTGCTGAGACGATGACTGGGGAAGCCAGCCGTATATGCAGGGAGGCAGATCTTCTGATCGGTGCGAAGCGGATGACAGAGGCAGTCAGACAAGAAGGACAGCAGATTTTCTGCGCCTACCGTGCGGAGGAAATACTGGAATATATCAAAGAACATCCACAGTACGAAAATGTTGCGGTTGTACTTTCTGGAGATGTTGGCTTTTTCAGTGGAGCAAAGGATTTCCTTGGCCATGTAAAAGAACAGGAGGAGAACTTGGAAGTCCGCGTGATCCCCGGAATTTCGTCTCTTGTCTATTTCTGTGCGAAGCTGCATGTCCCATGGGAAAAAGTGAAGGCGATCAGTGCCCATGGGAGAGAGGAAGGGCTGGTTTCCGGTGTACGGGAACATCCTATGGTTTTTGCGTTGGCAGGAGGAAAGAATCAGATTGCAGAACTTTGTAAGAGATTGACAGCGTACGGCTTTGGGGACTGTGAAATTGCAGTTGGGGAGAGACTTTCTTATCCGGAGGAGCGAATTTTTCAGGGAAATGTGAGGGAATTCTGTGAGTTGGAAACCGATTCGCTCGCAGTTTTTCTAATCTGGAATCGGAGAGCAGAGCGGCGTGAGGTCGTTTGCGGGATTCCGGACGAGCAGTTTTGCAGGGGAAAGGTTCCGATGACGAAAGAAGAGGTTAGAAGTATCTCCATTTCTAAGCTGAGGCTTTGGAAGGATGCTGTGATCTATGATGTGGGTGCAGGAACCGGATCGGTTGCTGTGGAAATGGCGTTGCAGGCTCCTGATGGTGTCGTTTATGCGGTGGAGAAAAACGAGGAGGCAGTAGCGCTTCTGGGGAAAAACCGAGTGGCATTTGCTGTAGATCACTTGAAGATTGTTCACGGAAAAGCGCCGGAGGCACTGGAAAATCTTCCCGCCCCGACACATGTATTTCTCGGAGGTTCCTCGGGAAATCTCAAAGAAATTCTGGATATCGTCCGCAAAAAAAATAAAGCGGTCCGGGTTGTGATCAATGCAATTACCTTGGAGACCGTCACAGAGGCGCTTACTTATCTGAAAGAGCAGGAAATTTCCGGTGCAGAGGTTGTCTCTGTTCAGACAGCGCGTGCACGGGAAGTCGGAAGATATCATATGATGACCGGACAAAATCCGGTCTATGTCATTTCGTTTGGAGGAGAAAGGCAGGAAGGATAAATGAAAGGAGAAAAAATGCCACGATTTCTGCTTGGAGCACCTGCGAGCGGGAGTGGAAAAACGCTGATCACCTGTGGGATTTTACAGGCGTTGCAGGCACGGGGAAAAGCGGTGGCTTCCTTTAAATGTGGACCGGATTATATCGATCCGATGTTTCATACAAAGATTATTGGAGCGAAAAGCCGGAATCTGGATGGATTCTTTTTAAATCAGGGGCAGATCTGTCGCGAACTTACTTCTGTAGATTGTGATATTGCAATCCTAGAAGGGGTTATGGGGTATTATGACGGAATTGCAGGAATTTCCACGCGCGCAAGTGCGTTTGAAGTGGCAAAGTGGACGAAGACACCGGCGGTGCTGATCGTGGATGGAAAAGGAATGAGTGTATCAGTCACAGCCTTGATCCAGGGGTTCCTTACCTATCAAACAGACAATCAGATCGAAGGAGTGATTTTCAACCGGGTATCCCCAATGCTGTATCCGAGACTTCGCAAGATGGTGGAAGAGCAGTTGGGAATTCAGGTGTACGGATATGTGCCGGAACTGAAAGGATTCAAACTGGAAAGCAGGCATCTGGGTCTGAAACTTCCGGAAGAGATCAAAGAGTTGAAAGACCAGATGCATCTGTTGGGAAAACAGATGGAAAAGACGGTTGATCTGGATGGACTGTTAAAACTGGCAGCGCAGGCGGAGGACATCCCTGTGGCAGAGAAGAAAGATGATCTTGTAAGAAAAGGAGATCAGGGGAAAAGGGGAAAAAGCATTGTGCAAAGAGAGAAAGTCCGCATCGGGGTGGCAAAAGACGAGGCATTCTGCTTTATCTATGAGGAAAATCTAGAAGCGCTTCGTCGGGCAGGGGCAGAAGTTTGTTTCTTTTCACCAATACATGATGCCGAACTGCCGCCAGAGCTGGAAGGAATTGTGCTGTATGGAGGGTATCCGGAACTTTTTGCGGAAAGGCTCAGCACAAATGTATCAATGCGGACGGCGGTTTGCGAGGCAATTCGGCAGGGCGTGTGCTGCATTGCAGAATGCGGAGGATTTATGTATCTGCATGAGACTTTGAAAGATATGGAAGGAAAGGAATATCCGATGGTAGGTATCTTTCCGGGAAATACTTTTTATACCGGAAAACTTTCGAGGTTTGGGTATGTGACACTGACGGAGGGGACTGTGTTCGGAGAAAAGACAGATCCGATCACTGCGCATGAATTTCACTATTTTGACTCTACAAACTGTGGAGACGATTTTCTCGCAGTGAAACCACTCAGTGAACGATCCTGGAGATGTATGCATGCAGGAGAGCGGATTTTGGCGGGGTATCCACATATTCATTATGGGGGAAATCCACAGATCGCAGAACTTTTTATTAAAAAATGCAAGGAAAGAAAGAGGTAAGAGATGTCAGCACAGTCCCTTCAGACAGAAGGAAAACTTCTGAAAGAAACAATGAAAAAAATATGTCCGCCGGATACAGCGGCAATGGAGCAGTGTCAGCAGCGGTGGGATAGTATTGCAAAGCCCCTTCACAGCCTTGGAAGGCTGGAGGAAGTACTGATTCAGACGGCGGGAATGACAGGAAGCGATGAGGTGCATTTTGGGAAGAAAGCGCTTATTGTCATGTGTGCCGACAATGGGGTCGTGGAGGAAGGAATTTCTCAGACCGGGCAGGAAGTCACTGCGGTTGTAGCGGAAAATTTCCTGAGTGGTGACACGAGTGCGGCAATCATGTGTAAGGCGGCAGGGGCAGACTTGTTTCCGGTGGATATTGGAATTGCAAGAGATACGAAGCTGCGAGATGAAAAGATTGCATACGGCACGAAAAATATGGCGCGGGAGTGGGCGATGACAAGAGCACAGGCAGTTTGTGCGATAGAAACAGGAATCCGTATGGCAGAGGAACTCGCAGAGAAAGGATATGAGATTCTTGCCACCGGAGAGATGGGGATCGGAAATACGACAACAAGCAGCGCGGTAGCAGCAGTACTGTTAGAAAAGCCGGTCGAAGAGATGACAGGCAGAGGGGCAGGACTGACAAGTGCGGCACTGAAGCGAAAGCAGGAAGTCATCAAAAAAGCAGTGGAATTGCATCAACCAGACCGGACAGATGGGATCGATGTTCTTGCAAAAGTGGGCGGATTTGATCTCGGAGGGATGGCAGGCGTCTTTCTGGGAGGGGCGGCAAAGAAAATTCCGGTGATCATCGACGGATTTATCTCGGCAGCGGCAGCCCTTCTGGCAGCGACTATTTGCCCGGAAGTCAAGTCATATATGCTAGCCTCACATTTGTCAAAGGAGCCGGCGATGCAGATGATACTGGAAGCGCTGGGCAAGAAGCCGCTGATCACATGTGAGATGTGTCTTGGAGAAGGAACTGGAGCGGTAGCGATTTTTCCGTTGCTTCAGATGGCGGAGGACGTTTACAAAAAGATGAGTACGTTCGGGGAGATTTCGATAGAAAGTTATAAGGAGTTGAAGTAGATGTTTCAGATTGTGACCGGAGGAAGCGGAAGCGGAAAATCTGCTTTTGCGGAAGCGCTGGCAATGGAACTTGGAAAAAAACGGTATTATATTGCGACGATGTATCCTTTCGGGGAAGAATCTAAGCAAAAAATTGCAAGACATCGGGCAATGCGGGCAGAGAAACAGTTTGAGACAATTGAATGTTATACAAACCTGAAAGCAGTACGGTTGCCATCGGAAAGTATAGATGGAAAACATTCAGAGGGTCACTGGGATACTGGAGAAAGACTACAGGAATGTGTAGTACTTCTGGAATGTATGTCCAACCTCCTGGCAAATGAAATGTATTCTGAGGATGGGGCGAAGGAGCGGGCAGTAGAAGAAATCCTTCAGGGAATCCATATGCTCCAAAAGCAGGCAGCGCATCTGGTCCTTGTGACAAATGAAGTATTTTCTGATGGGATCGTCTATGATCCCGATACGATACAGTATCAAAAACAGTTGGCGAAGATCAACCAGGTACTGGCAGCAGAGGCAGATGAGGTTACAGAAGTTATCTATGGAATCCCGTGGAAGTTAAAAGCAAAGAAGGAAGAAGGAGTATAGGGAAGATGGAAAAGGGAAAAAGACTGTATGAAAGTTTTAAAATCGCATGCTCGATGTACTCAAAGCTTCCGGTTCCACAAAGCGACTGGACGGAGGAAAATATGCGGTATGTCATGTGCTTCTTTCCATGGATCGGCGCAGTGATCGGACTTTTCTTTGCGGGAGTGTGGAATGTAAAAGAGTGGCTGGCAAGTTGCGGAATCTATTATCACGAATTGTTTTATGCGGCAATTTTGACAGTGCTTCCGATCTTTGTGACCGGAGGGATTCATATGGATGGTTTTCTGGATACGTGTGATGCGCTCAGCTCGTGGCAGGAAAAGGAGCGGCGGCTGGAAATTTTGAAAGACTCTCATGCCGGTGCATTTGCGATTCTTTCGTGTGCCGTCTATCTGATTTTGACTTGTGGTGCAATGACGAGTCTGCGGACAGAGCTCATCCCGGTAGTCGGACTTGGTTTTTTGATGTCAAGAAGCTTAAGCGGACTTTCTATCGTTACTTTTCCGATGGCAAAAGGAAGCGGACTTGCTGCGATGTTTGCCGATCGTGCAAAAAAGAAGATCGTACGAAATACAATGGCCGTCTATTTGGTGATGCTTGCAGTGCTGATGATTGTGGTCGGAAAACTTTCAGGGCTTCTGGCTGTTGTGGCAGCCGGGGGGATATTTTTCTACTATTATAAAATGTCTGTCAAAAATTTCGGCGGCATTACCGGAGATCTGGCAGGATGGTTTCTGCAAGTCTGTGAACTGGGGATTCTGTTGTCGGCAGTGATCGGTGGAGGAATTTTCCGGTAAAACGATGGAAGAGATAAAAGGAGGCAGAGCAGATGAAATTAGTGATTGGAGGAGCCTATCAGGGAAAGCGTGCCTATGTGGAAGAACATGACTCTATTCAAAAATGGGCAAACGGGGAGATTTGCCCTGAGGAAGAAATTTTTTCCTGCGAAGGAATGGTAGATTTTCATCTATATTTGCGCAGGCTGCTGCAGGAAGGAAAGGAGCAGTATGTAAGAGAACAGCTGATTCCAAAGCTTTTGCAGGAAAATCCCGGGATTGTTCTTGTGACAAATGAACTCGGTTATGGAATTGTGCCGATCGATCCATTTGACCGCAGTTGGCGGGAGCTGACCGGAAGAATCTGCACAGAACTGGCAGAACATGCCGACGAGGTCACTCGGGTTGTCTGTGGAATTCCGGTTGTACTAAAATAAGATGAAAGGGAAATAGAAATCGCATAAGACGACAAATAGAAACAGTGATAGATTCCTTGTAAATTGATGGAGAAATATGAAAGAAAGAAATTTAGAACAGAAGAAAACACCGATGTGGATCGATTTGGTCCGCCACGGAATGACAAGGGGCAATGAGGAGCGCAGATACATCGGGATCACCGATGAACCGCTTAGTGAGAGAGGAAGAAAACTGGCAGAACAGTGTATGTATGAGATGCCGGAGATTGTGTTTTCCAGTCCGCTGAAGCGCTGTGTGGAGACGGCAGAAATTTTATATCCCGACCAGGATATTTATATTATAGAAGAATTAAGAGAGTGTGATTTTGGAATCTTTGAAGGCAAAAATGCAGAAGAACTGTCCAAAACAGAAGCTTATCAGAGGTGGATCGACAGCAATGCAACGATTCCTTTTCCCGGTGGAGAAAGCAGGGAGGGGTTTCGCAGTCGGTGTCTTTTGGGCTGGAAGAAAGTGATTTCTGTCTGCCAAGAGCAGCAAAAAAAGTCTGCCGCTGTCGTGACACATGGTGGTGTGATTATGAATTTGATGGAGACCGTCACAGCGTTTGAAAAGTCGTTTTATGAATGGCATGTCAAAAATCTGTGCGGATATTCTATTTATATAGAAAAGGAGTTAGAAAAGAATGGGAAATTGGATCTTACCTGCGGTACTGACGGGTTTTCTTATGGATCTTTGCATTGGTGATCCAAGATGGATGTATCATCCGGTCTGTATGATCGGAAATGCCATCACTGCCTGCGAAAAGTGGCTGCGGGCGTGGTTCCCGAAGACAAAAAGAGGGGAACAGATGGCGGGAGGAGTGCTTGTACTTTGCATTGTGAGCGGGTGTGTTCTGATTCCGGGAGGGCTTTTATTTCTCGCATACCGTCTGCATCCTGCAGCAGGATTTATCCTGGAATCGTGTATGTGCTGGCAGATGTTGGCGACAAAATCTCTGAAAACAGAAAGCATGAAGGTCTATGAACGATTACAGGCAGAAGATATCGAGGGGGCGAGAAAGGCTGTTTCGATGATTGTGGGACGAGATACTGCCGCGCTTACCGAGGAGGGAATCACAAAAGCTGCGGTAGAGACAGTTGCGGAAAATACTTCCGATGGGGTGATTGCGCCACTGCTCTATATGATGCTTGCAGGAGGTGTGGGAGCTTACTTTTATAAGGCAATTAATACCATGGATTCTATGGTTGGATACAAAAATGAGAAATATAAAAATTTCGGAACTTGCGCCGCCAAACTGGATGATCTTGTTAACTACATTCCAGCAAGGCTGTCTGCATGGTTTATGGTTGCAGCGGCGGCGGTAGAAGGGCATCACTGGAAAGATGCGATCCGAATTTACAGAAGAGACAGAAGAAATCATGCCAGCCCGAATTCTGCTCAGACAGAGGCTGTCATGGCAGGGGCGCTTGGAGTGCAGCTTGCGGGAAATGCATGGTATTTTGGAAAATTATATGAAAAGCCGACAATCGGAGATGACAAACGAAAGATAGAGGCAGAAGATATCCGGAGGGCAAATCAGATGTTGTATGGAACAGCGGTGATCGCAGTGCTTGCATTTACTATGCTGTATATAGGAATTTGTCTGTAAGAAAGCATGAAAAAGAGATGGAAGTATCAAGAGAAGAAAGGCAGGAGAAGAGAATATGAAAAAACTGATCCACGGAGGAGATGTTTACCGGAATCCGGATTGTATCGATTTCTCGGCAAATATTAATCCGCTGGGACCACCGGACAGTGTAAAAAAGGCGGTGGCAGCGTGTGTAAATGACATCGCACATTATCCGGATGTGCAGTGCAAAGAGTTAAAAAAAAGGCTTGGATGGGCAGAGCAGATGGAAGAAGAGGCGCTGATCATTGGAAATGGTGCGGCGGAGCTGATCTTTGCGCTTGGATACAGTCTCAGACCGAAGCGGGCGCTCCTGCCGCAACCGACATTTGCAGAATATGAGCAGGCGCTTCTGGCAGCAGGCTGTGAAGTTTTCTATTACCCACTATCAGAAGAAAATGGATTCCGGCTCACAGAAGACTTTTTGCAGGTGCTGACCGGGGAGATAGATATGGTATTTTTGTGTAATCCAAACAATCCGACCGGAGTTTTGACGGAGAGAGATCTTCTGATACAGATTCTGAACCGGTGTAAAGAGAAACAGATTTTTTTAGTTGTAGATGAATGTTTCCTCGATTTTGTAGAGGAGGCGGAAGCATTTGAATTAAAGGAAATGACAGGGTTATACTCAAATTTGTTTCTTCTCAAAGCATTCACAAAGCGCTACGCAATTCCGGGGCTTCGGCTTGGGTATGGAATTTGCCAAAACAAGGAACTGCTAGAAAAAATGGAACAGGCAGTGCAGCCGTGGAATGTCTCGGTTCCAGCTCAGGCGGCAGGAATTGCGGCATTGGAAGAGGATGCGTATGTAAGAAGAGCAAAAGCGTTGATTCGGGAAGAGAAGGCATATCTCAGAAAAGAACTTATCCGGCTTGGGATGAAATGCTATGCATCTGAGGCAAACTATATTTTTTTTCGGGGAGAAAAAGGGATGTGTGAAGGGTGCCGCAGGCAGGGGATTCTTATCCGGGATTGTCAGAATTATCCAGGGCTCTCGGAAGGGTTTTATCGTGTGGCAGTGCGGACGAGAAATGAAAATAAAAAGCTGATGGAAGGGATAGAAAGATGGCAAAAGCAATTATGATACAGGGCACGATGTCCAGTGCAGGAAAGAGTTTGATTGCGGCGGGGCTGTGCCGGATCTTTCAGCAGGACGGATACCGGTGTGCGCCGTTTAAATCACAGAACATGGCACTGAACTCCTTTATCACAGAAGATGGTCTGGAAATGGGAAGAGCACAGGTAATGCAGGCGGAAGCAGCAGGGATTGAGCCGTCTGTATGGATGAATCCGATTCTCTTAAAACCGACCAACGATATGGGATCTCAGGTCATCGTAAATGGAGAAGTGATCGGTACGATGAAGGCCAGAGATTATTTTGCTTATAAGAAACAACTGATCCCAGATATTCTGCGCGCATATCAAAAATTGGAGGCAGAATATGATATCATCGTAATCGAAGGTGCCGGAAGCCCGGCGGAGATCAATCTGAAGCAAGATGATATTGTGAATATGGGTATGGCAAAATTGGCCAAAGCGCCGGTTCTTCTCGTGGGAGACATTGATCGTGGAGGTGTGTTTGCACAGCTTCTTGGGACACTTCTTTTGTTAGAGGAAGAGGAAAAACAGATGGTCAAAGGTCTGATCATCAATAAATTTCGGGGAGATAAGACAATTTTGGATCCGGGTGTCGTGATGCTGGAAGAAAAAGGAGGGATTCCGGTTGTAGGAGTTGCTCCGTATCTGCAGGTGCAGTTAGACGATGAGGACAGTCTGACCGAACGGTTTTGGATGAAAGAGGCGGCAGGAAAGATTGATATCGCCGTGATCCGTCTTCCGAGGATTTCCAATTTTACAGATTTTAATGCGTTGGAAGTGGCAAAGGAAGCGTCTGTCCGCTATGTGGAACATGTGAGAGAATTGCAGAAGCCGGATTTGATCATTCTGCCAGGCAGCAAGAATACAATGGAAGATCTCAGATGGCTTAGGGAAAGCGGTATGGAGGCAGCAATCTTAAAAGCACACGCAAAAGGGACAGTTATTTTCGGGATCTGCGGAGGATATCAGATGCTTGGGGAGACGATCAAAGATCCCGAGCAGATGGAGGCTGGAGGAACGATCCAGGGGATGGGCCTGCTTCCGGTGGATACTGTATTTTCCACAGAAAAGACAAGAACTAGGGTGGAAGGAACCTTTAGTATGCCGGGAGGAACATTAAAAAGGCTTGCGGGGATTCCGCTTTATGGATATGAGGTGCATATGGGACAGACCGTATGTCGAGGGCAGACGCTGACAAAATTACAGGAAACATCCCATAAAAGAGAAGCATTCCAACTAGAAAAAGAAGGGGAGAAGGCAGATGGATGCTGGAAAGAAAATGTATATGGCACTTATGTGCATGGCATTTTCGATGGGGAAGGCGTTGTGCCGGCAATCTTAGAAGCGCTTGCAGAGAAAAAGGGGATTACACTTTCCGATTTGGAACAAGTGGATTTTGCAGCTTTTAAAGAAACGCAGTATAATCTTCTCGCAGAAGGATTGCGTGCACATCTGGATATGGAAAAAATCTATGAGATTTTGGAGACAGGAATATAGAATCTGTCAAAACTGAGAAAAGGAGATATCGATGAAGATTGCATTAGAAAAAGTAGAACCGGCACAAATCGAAAAGAGAAGTTTTGAAATCATAGGAGAAGAACTGGGTGAGCGGAGCTTTCCGAAATTGCACGAGCCGATCATTAAAAGATGTATCCACACAAGTGCAGATTTTGATTACGCAGACAACCTGGTCTTCTCAGAGCATGCGGTGGAAATAGCTCTCGCTGCGCTGAGGCGGGGAGAAGCGATCATCACTGACACAAATATGGGAAAAGCAGGGGTCAATAAAAAAATCTTGCAGAAACTAGGAGGGGAAATCTATTGCTTTATGGCAGAGGAAGACGTGGCGGCTGCGGCCAAAGAGCGAAAAGAGACACGTGCGGTAGTCAGCATGGAGAAGGCGGCAGAATTAGGAGGACATCCGATCATTGCAGTAGGGAATGCTCCGACAGCGCTTGTGCGCCTCTATGAATTGATTCAGGAAAAGAAAATTTCTCCGTCATTGGTCATTGGAGTTCCGGTAGGTTTTGTCAATGTGGTGCAGTCCAAAGAGCTGATTATGGAAGCTGGAGTGCCATATATTGTGGCAAGAGGAAGAAAAGGGGGAAGCAATATTGCAGCTTGTATCTGCAATGCACTGTTGTATATGATTGAGAGAGATGGAAAATAAAGAGAAACACACGCCTTGTATAGACTGAAAAGCAGCCTTACAAGGCGTGTGTTGCATTTGAGATCACCAGGGAGTATACAGCTCTAAAATGGCCTATGCTTCTGCCAGTGCATCTTCGATATGCTGGAGAAATATTTTACGGATCGCTTCATATTCTCCAAGTCCCTTTAAGATGCATGTCACCGGATATCCAAGTGACTGAAATTGTGATTGCCAGGAATCTTCGTCTTCTCCAGCCATATCGTTTACAGCGTGATCCCCTGCAACGATCATAAAAGGAGCAAGATAAATCTGCTCTGGGTGGGTTTGATCAACGAGGCGCAGCAGCGTATCCATATCGGGATAAGCTTCTACTGTTCCGACAAAGATATTTGGATATCCCATCTCTTTGAATTGATAATCCAAAGCAGCATAGATTGCATTGGAATAATGTGTAGTTCCATGTCCCATAAGTACGAGAGCATCTTTTGGGGAGAGAGACGAGAACGTCTCGGTCACTGCGGCGATCACGGCCCGATTATCTGCTTCGCTTGTCAGAAGTGGAGTCCCAAACCGGATGGAGCGAAAAGCGTCACGGAAAGAGAGGGCATGCTCTTTCATCAGATCATTCTCAATTCCGTTAATAACATGGGTTGGCTGGATAATGACATCTGTGATCCCATCTGCGAGCATCTGCTCCATCGCCTCGATTACGGTGAAGATTTTCACATGGTCACGCTTCAGGATTTTTCTGATGATCATCCCACTTGTCCATGCACGGTAAATCGCAAAGCCCGGAAAAGCGGATGCGATTTCAGATTCAATCGCATCGATCGTAACTGCGCGGGTGTTTTCATGACTTGTGCCAAAGCTGACAACAAGGATTGCTTTTTTTTCGATAAAATTCATAATACAGTCCTCACTTTATATGGATGAAAATATGGTTTGCTTTCGGTGATTGTTTATTTACTGGATGCTTTTTTGCATCATCGGGTAATGCTTCCAGTCGTTGTTCAAGTTCTGTTAAAGTTCTTGGGACGGGAAGTTCTTTTGATAAAATATGCTTCCTGCACAGTGTCTGAAAAAGCGGAAGGACCGATGGCGGTCTTAAGTTGGTCCGTGCCAGTGCTTCTGTATCTGAAAAAACATCAAGCGGTGTCCCGCTTTTTAAAACACTGCCTTCGTGGATCAGAACCACTTCATCTGCCCAGGCAAATGCGTAGTCGGCATCATGAGTGGCAATTAAAATCGTCATATCATTGTCGCTAAGTTGATCGATCGATGCCCGCACAATATCGGTATGTTTCGGGTCAAGAGAAGCGGCAGGTTCATCGAGGATCAGAATTTCCGGCTGCATAACAAGAATATCTGCAATAGCAACCTGCTTTTTTTGTCCACCGCTCAGTGCATGGGTCGGTTTCTCCTGAAATGGTGTGATCTCCAATTTGGAAATGATATTGGAGACAGCCTGTCTCGCTGTATCTTTTGAAACGCCGAGATTTAAAATTCCAAAAGAAATTTCTTCATAGACACTGGCGGAAAAGAGTTGGTTATCCGGATCCTGAAAGACGATACCGATGTTACTCCTTAGCTCCAGAAGTTCTCTGCGGGAATAACCGATTTCTTTTCCGTGAAAAAACAGATTTCCGGAAGAAGGGCGGTGGATTCCGTTGCAGCAGAGGAAAAAGGTAGATTTGCCGGAACCGTTAGATCCCATCACTGCAATTTTCTTCCCTTTTTCAATTTTCAATGAAAAATCATTGAGAGAATGTGTCTGATCATTGTCATAAGAGAAATATAAATGTTTTGCTTCTAAAATCGTTTCTGACATTATGGCAGTCCTTTCCATGAAAAGTAGAGTAACAATAGTTCGTAACCGATGCAAAGAAAGAGTTCCTTTCTCTTAACAGGATACTGTTGATGGAGAACACGAATTGTTCCATCATAGCAGCGTGATTCCATAGCATCATACAGCCTGCCCGATTTCTGAATGGCACGGATGAACAGAACGGATAAAAGTGCACCGAAGGAAGAAAAGGAAGTGCGAAAATTCCGATTGCCAAGCCGTGCTTTCTGGGCTGTGGAAATAGAAGAGGCAAGCTCGGCGAGAACAAAGAGAAATCGATAGATCAAAAGCATCAGTTCGATGAACAGAGAAGGGCAGTGCAGTTTTTCTAAAACGGCGATCAAATCGGTCATCGGTGTGGAAAGTGATAAAAAATAAAGGCAGGACACAGCTCCGAATGCGGTGCAGAAAATCTGAACGGCAAAGAGAATCGTATCCTTTCCGGCTGTGATGTAAAAAGTTCCGAGGCAGATCGCATATCCTGACAATGGTGTCTTTGAAAAATTAATGACCACTGTCAAAGTACTCAAAAGAAGGAAGAAAAACGGAATACATAAAAGCCGTATGTAGCGGGCAGCAGGAATGCCACCCACACATACGGTCAAAAATCCGGTAGTTGCAAAGACGATCGCTGCGATCACAATGGAGCGGTTCCAGACACAGATGAACAGTGTCAGCACGGTGAAAGCAAATTTTATCTCTGCATTTCTCTCTCTTAGTTTTGAATGATAACAAAGTGTGTCGATTTCAAACATAGACAGTCCTTTCCGGGAAAATGATAATATAGGAAATAAAAAACGGTCGTCCGTCTTTATTTTGCAGGTTGAGATTCTGCTTTGGATTCGTGTTTTGCGCGTTCTCTCAGCACACCGAGCAGATATCCAAAGACTCCTGCACCAAGCCCGGCCTGAAGACAGAACAGAAGACTTTCTGTCTCACCTCCCGGTGGCTCCAGAATCGGGGAAGCCCATGCTTCATAATCTGGGTTGATTTCTGTGATGGCAGTTTCTGCTTCGCCGTCTGCACCGCCAAATTCAGAACCTTTATTTTTGCTCATCGTAAGCGGGATTACGGCAATCAGTACGCAGAGCAGTAATAAAATAATGATAGATTTTGCTTTACTTGACATTTGCAGCACCTCCTTTGAAGTATCCAAGTGCAGATAATTCAGATTTTGCGTAAGATTCCAGACTCATGATAACGACAACCGTCAGAAGTCCTTCGATGATTGCAAGTGGCACCTGAGTCGCTGCAAAGATCCCCATGAACTTCACTAAAGAAGCAGAAAATCCACCGACTTCGGAAGGGTAGGCGAGAGCGAGCTGGAAGCTTGTAATACAATAAGTAAATAAATCGCCGAGAGAGGCCGCAAGAAAGATTGTGACCATTCGGTTCAGTTTTAATTTCTGACAGAGCTTATAGATTCCAAATGTCAGAAGCGGACCGGCGATTGCCATGGAAAATGTATTTGCTCCAAGTGTCGTAAGACCTCCGTGAGCGAGAAGTACTGCCTGAAATAGGAGGACGATCAGTCCTAAAATTCCGGTGGCACATGGTCCGAACAAGATCGCACCGAGTCCTGTTCCTGTCATATGAGAACTGCTTCCTGTGACAGATGGGATTTTCAGGGCAGATAAAACAAAGGCGTAAGCTCCTGCCATTGCTAAAAGGATCAGAGTCTTCCGGTGTTCCTGAATTGTTTTCTTCAGAGAGAAGAATCCTGCGATCAGAAATGGAATACAGAGAATGCCCCATGCGATGCAATAAGTAACTGGAAGATAGCCTTCCATAATGTGCATTGCATTTGCGGCAGGATAAATACCAAAACCGATGGCAAGTATGGTTGATAAAGTGACGAGTTTCTTTTGTGTTTTGTTCATTGATTATTCCTCCTGCATTTTGCTGCTTATTTTGTAAAAGAAAATTTTTACAAAATAAAAACCTGTCATGCAAAAAAAGCAGACAGGTATGCGCGATAAAGGGGCTGTCATAAAAGAAAGTTTTACAAAAGAAGCAACCGGTATCTGTCCAGATACAGGCTGTCACTTGCTCAGATCTTCTATATTTATGACACCCTCTTTATACACCTAGTCATCGCTCGTAACTATGTGTGAATCTTATGCAACAGACAGGTCTTCTGACTCAGGTATCAACACCGTCAGCCGCCTTCCCAGTATCCCAGTGGCATATTGGCTGACGATTCCTCCAACACAGTGGCGGGACCGTATGAGAATCTCACTCATTTCCCTATTATCCCTTGCGGGCATCTGATTGCACTCAATTATATCAGAAGTGTATCGTGTTTTTTCTTCTCTGTCAATGGTGAATGTTGTAAGAAAACAAGTGTTTCTGCTATACGGACAGTAAAATAAAAATGTTCGCGATATGCGGAAAAAAGTCTTGAAAAAAATGTCAAAATAGAGTATGATAAATACAAATGGTGATAATACTGAATCACAATTACACGGAGGGAAAAATAAGATGAACGATAATAAAATGTGGGCACTTGTAAAAGAAACAGCAGCTCCGGGACTTGCATTAAAAAGAGTACCGATTCCGGAAGTTGGTACAAACGATGTGAAGATCAAAATCCATAAGACAGCAATCTGTGGAACAGACGTACATATCTACCAGTGGAATGAATGGGCACAGCACACCATTGCCGTAGGACAGACAGCTGGACACGAATATGTTGGAGAGATCGTAGAGATGGGATCTGGCGTAGAAGGATTCAACATCGGAGATATTGTATCCGGAGAAGGACATATTGTATGCGGAAAATGCCGTAACTGTCTGGAAGGGCACAAAGAGAACTGTAAAGATGCAAAAGGTGTCGGCGTAAACCGCGATGGAGCATTTGCAGAATACCTTGTCATCCCTGCTGCTAACGTATGGCCGACAAATCCGGCAATCCCGGAAGAGATGTATGCAATCTTTGATCCATTTGGAAATGCGACACATACAGCACTTTCTTATGAAGTATTAGGAGAAGATGTGCTGATCACAGGAGCAGGACCGATCGGAATCATGGCAGCGGCAATCGCAAAATTTGCAGGAGCAAGACACGTTGTTATCACAGATTTTAACCAGTATCGTCTGGATCTTGCAAAGAAACTGGGAGCAACAAGAACAGTAAATCTTGCAAATGAGAAATTGGAAGAAGTCATGAAGGAAATCGGAATGACAGAAGGATTCGACGTTGGTATGGAAATGTCCGGAGCACAAGCTGGATTTAGAGACATGATCGACAACATGAAGCACGGCGGTAAGATTGCAGTATTAGGACTTCAGAGACCAGATGCACAGATCAACTGGGAGACAGTTATCTGGAATGGACTGAATATCCGCGGAATTTACGGACGTAAAGTATGGGATACATGGTATAAGATGACTACAATGCTTCAGGCAGGACTGGACATCTCTGATATCATCACACATAGACTGAATATTAAAGATTACAAGGCAGGATTTGAAGCAATGATTTCCGGACAGTCAGGAAAGGTTATCCTGAACTGGGAAGACTTAGATCAGTTAGAGGCACAGTCACAGGAATTTTAAGATCGAAAACGACGAAAAAGTTGTCTGAAAGAAAGGAAGATTTCAACATGGCACGTAAAAATGATATTTTAAGTATCTACACAAAAGAAGTAGAAGACATTAAAGCAGCAGGATTATTTAAAGGAGAAGCTCCGATCGTTTCTCCACAGAGCGCAAAAGTAAAACTGGAGGACGGAAGAGAAGTTATCAACATGTGTGCAAATAACTATCTCGGACTTGGAGACAACCAGAGACTGATCGATGCAGCAAAGAGAACATACGATGAGAGAGGATACGGAGTTGCATCTGTACGTTTTATCTGTGGAACACAGGATATTCACAAACAACTGGAAGCGAAGATTTCAGGATTCCTCGGAACAGATGATACGATTCTTTACTCTTCTTGTTTTGATGCCAATGGTGGGTTGTTTGAGACAATTTTAACAGCAGACGATGCCGTTATCAGCGATGAATTAAATCATGCTTCTATCATCGACGGAGTACGTCTCTGCAAAGCAAAACGTTTCCGTTACAAAAATAATAACATGGAAGATCTGGAAGCAAAATTGAAAGAAGCAGATGAAGCCGGAGCAAGAATTAAACTGATCGCAACAGACGGTGTATTCTCTATGGATGGAATTATCTGTAACTTAAAAGGTGTATGTGATCTTGCAGACAAATACAATGCACTCGTGATGGTAGATGACAGCCATGCGGTAGGATTTGTCGGAGCTCACGGACGTGGAACAGCAGAGCATTGTGGTGTAGAAGGACGTGTGGATATCATCACAGGTACTTTAGGAAAAGCACTTGGTGGAGCGTCAGGCGGATACACATCAGGAAGAAAAGAAATCATCGATCTGCTTCGTCAGAGAAGCCGTCCGTATTTATTCTCCAACTCTCTTGCTCCGGCAATTGCAGGTGCAAGTATTGAAATGTTCAATATGTTAGAGGAAAGTACAGAACTTCGTGACCACTTAGAAGAAACAACAGCATACTATCGTAAACAACTTGTAGACAACGGATTTGATATCATCATGGGAACACATCCATGTGTACCTGTAATGTTATATGATGAAGTGACAGCAGCAGAATTTGCAGAGCGTATGAGAGCAAAAGGGGTATATGTTGTTGCATTCTCTTATCCGGTAGTTCCGAAGGGAAAAGCAAGAATCCGTACACAGGTATGTGCAAGCCATACAAAAGAAGATATCGACTTCATTGTAAAATGCTTCATCGAAGTAAGAGAAGAAATGGGATTGAACAAATAAATATTGCTTACGCCATGATTAACTATTATAAAGAAAAGGCATCCACGATAAAAAAGTGGGTGCCTTTTGTGTTATTGCTTTTGCCTAAAATGGAAAAATGGTCAGTGAAAAAAGCTAAGGAAATCAGTAAAAATAAATTGATACAACATGATTGAAATTCATATAAACATAATAAATGCAATATTTATTGTATAAAATACACAAAAATGTAAATATAAAATAAGTAAAATATACAAATTATATTATTTACTTAGTAAAAATGTTGACTTTTTACTAAGTAAATAATATAATAAGCACATATTAAAAAGCGAGGAGGAAACGATATGAAAAAGAAACTGGTGGGAATGCTTATTTTGGCAATGACAGCGACGACAATTTTAGGTGGCTGCGGCAGCAAGGAAGGAAAAGAAGAGACAAGTGACGGAAAAGTGAAGATTCGTTTTGCTTCCTGGGATACTGCCGAGGATGTAGAGCGTCAGCAAAAACTGGTGGATCAGTTTAATGCAGAGCATGATGATATTGAGGTGACGCTGGAGGCATACGGAAGTGATTTTGATACGAAAATCAGTGCGGGTATGGGTTCAGGAGATACCCCAGATGTGATGTATATGTGGAATTATCCTGCATATGCAGATGGGCTGGAACCGTTAGACTCATATATCGAAAAAGAAGGGGAAGATTATAAATCTAATTTCTATGATACATTGTGGAATTACAATTCACTGGATGATACAACTTATGGTATTCCAGTAGGATTTACAACACATGCATTATTCTATAATAAAGATTTATTTGCAGAGGCGGGAATTGAAGAACCGACAAACGACTGGACATGGGATGACCTTCAGAAAGCAGCAAAGACCATTTATGAGAAATGTGGTGTCAAAGGTTTCTCCTTCCAGATGAAGCCGGATCCATATGATTTTGAAATGTATCTGTGGAGTAATGGAGCAGCTTACACAGATGAAGACGGCAATCTTGAGAAGAATCTGAACTCTAAGAAATCAAAAGAAGTATTTGAAATGTTCCAGGAGATGGAAAAAGAAGAATACGCAGTTGCTACAGAGAAAACAGGTACGGATGAATTTCGTGCGGGAAATACAGCGATGTATGTATATGGATCCTGGGCGATTAATTCACTGGAAGAAGACGGCATGAACTATGGTGTAGTGAATATTCCGTCATTTGCAGATGCAGATCATCCGTCCGTAAGTATTCTTAGTTCTTCGGGAATCTCAATTTCAAAAGATTCAAAACACAAAGAAGAGGCATGGGAATTTGTAAAATTCTGGACAAGCGAAGAGATGAACAAAGAAAGAATCGGCCTGGAACTTCCAGTGTTAAATAGTGTTGTGGAATCAGAGAAAATTATGGAACAACCACAGTATGCACCATTCTACACGATGTTGGAACAAAGTGACGGATATACTCCTGCAAGTTTTATTATTGACGAATGGTCAGAATTATCAGAAAGTCTGTCTTTATCTTTTGAACAAGTATTTAATCCGAGTGTGTTGGAAAAACCATCTGATGTACTAGATGAAGCCGCACAGCAGTAAATAATGATAAAGGAACCCGAATGGGAGGAAAGAGAGAATGAAACAAAAGAAATTTCTGAAAACTGCAACTCCGTATCTGTTTATTATGCCGTGGATTATTGGATTTGTAGTGTTTACAGTAGGACCGTTGATCTTATCTCTGATCATGAGTTTTTTTGACTGGCCTCTTACGGCTACGCCGGAATTCAGAGGACTTGGCAACTATATGGAGATGTTCACAAGTGATAAGCAGTTTTGGAAATCGCTGACGATTAGTTTGAAATATGCAGCAATCTTTGTGCCACTGAACATGGGAATCGCATTGTTTCTTGCAATGCTGATCACACAGCCGGTCAAAGGTGTGAAGATTTATCGTACAATTTTCTATATTCCGGCAGTAATCTCTGGTGTTGCAACATCGATTATCTGGGGATGGATCTTAAACGGAGAGTATGGAGTGTTAAACTATCTGTTATCTCTTCTTGGAATCAAAGGACCGAAATGGCTCGTCGATCCTGCGTGGGCACTGTTCGCGGTAATACTTGCCAGTGCGTTCGGTGTTGGTACAATGATGCTGATCTTTTATACAGATATTAAAAACATTCCGATTGATGTGTATGAGGCTGCTTCCATAGATGGAGCAAGTCCGGCAAGACAGTTTTTTAGTATTACACTGCCAATTATCACACCGACGATTTTGTTTAATCTGATTACATCGATTATCAGTTCCTTCCAGCAGGTAACACTTGTTATGCTGCTTACAGGAGGAGGTCCGCTGAAATCTACTTATTTCTATGGGCTGTATACATATAACAATGCGTTTAAGCATCATAAGCTTGGATATGCCAGTGCAAATGCATGGGTTATGTTTATTATCATTCTGCTTCTGACAGCTCTTGTATTTAAATCTTCTTCTGCATGGGTATTTTACGAGACAGAGGCGGGAGGAAGTAAAAAACAGAAGAAACACAAAAGAGGGGGTAGAAAGTAATGAAAATGTCAAAAAAATCAAAAGTCATTATTTATGCACTGCTGACACTTGTTGCCGTTTACTTCTTGGCACCTTTTGTGTATATGCTGTTTACAACATTTAAGACAGAGGCAGAAGCGATCGCATATCCGCCAAAGCTTTTTCCGGAAAAATGGCTTTTTGGAAACTTTAAAGAGGCGTGGGAGGCACAGCCTTTCGGAACTTATTTATTGAATTCTATACTGGTAACAGTCGGAACAACGGCAGGTCAGGTGCTTTCCTGTTCACTTGTTGCATATGGATTTGCTAGATACAATTTTAAGGGAAAGAATATTCTCTTTATGATCCTTCTCTCTACAATGATGATTCCATGGGATGTTACAATGATCCCACAGTATATGGAGTTTAAAATGTTTGGATGGATCAACACATTGAAACCGCTGATTATTCCGGCATGGTTTGGATCGGCATACTATATATTCCTGATGAGACAGTTCTTGATGGGAGTGCCGAGAGATTTTGAGGAGGCAGCAAGAATTGACGGTGCGAATGCATTTCAGATTTACTGGAAGATCTTTATGCCAATTTTGAAACCTTCCTTAATTCTGGTCGGTGTGCTCAATATGATTAGTGTATGGAACGATTACCTTGGCCCATTGATTTTCTTACAGGATAGAAGTAAATATACACTGGCGCTTGGACTTGCTTCCTTTAAAGGAGTACATGAAACACAGATCATTCCGATGCTCTGTATTACCGTTATCATGATCATTCCACCGATTCTGATTTTCATTTTTGCACAGAAGTATATTGTGGAAGGTACAAGTGGTTCGATTAAATAAGAAAAAAAGAAAATAGAGTCGCAGGAATTCCTGTTTGCAACAGGTACAAGGAACCAGGTATCAAAAATAAGAGGAGTTTCCTGCGAACATAAGAAAAATAAGATAAGACGAGGAGATTTATACATGGTAAGGCGAGAAAGAAAAAGATGGGAAGATATAGCAGTAGAACAGATCGGGAGACGAGAAGCGAGAACTGCCTTCTATCGGGATTCCGCTCCGAAAATGACATTGAATGGAGTGTGGAACTTTTTATATCTAGAAGCGCCGGAATTATCTCCTGAAGGGTTTATGAATAAAGAAATAAGCAAAGAGGGATGGGATCAGATTGATGTCCCATCCGTTTGGCAGTTACGCGGATACGATCATATGCACTACACGGATGTATTGTATCTGTTTCCGGTTAACCCACCATTTGTTCCGACAGAAAACCCGACAGGAATTTATAAGAAAACGATAGTTCTGGATGAAAACTGGATAAAAAATGATACAATTTTAAAATTCCACGGAGTGGACAGTGCATTTGATGTGTGGGTAAATGGTGTTCATGCAGGATATAGCAAAGTAAGTAGACTTCCGAGTGAATTTGATATCACAGAACTTGTGAAAGAAGGAGAAAATGACATTACAGTCCGAGTGTATAAATGGTCGGATGGAACCTATCTGGAAGATCAGGATATGTGGTGGATGTCCGGGATTTTCCGGGATGTAGAACTGATCAATGAGCCAAAAAACAGTATCTTGGACTGTGCTGTCGAAGGAACACTGGATGACAGTTACAAAAACGGAATTTTAAATGTTTCTGTAAAAACAAAACATAATGTGACACTGACTTGGAAACTGGAAAAAGACGGACAGATAATCGCAGAGGGCGAATGCCGAACAGAAGAAAAGAAGGCAAATTGGTCAGAAAATGTTGGGGAAATCAGACCGTGGACAGCAGAGACACCGGAACTTTATGTGTTGACTGTTTCAGCAGGAGAGCATGAAGTGCAGGTGAGAACTGGATTTAGAAGAATTGAGATCATTGACAATAATTTCCGTGTCAACAATACTGTAATTCTGTTAAATGGAGTGAATCATCATGATTATAATCCAAAGGAAGGAAGATGTGTCACCTATGAACAGACAAAGGCAGACATTGTTCTGATGAAACAGCACAATATCAATGCAGTTCGGTGCTCACACTATCCGGCAAATGAATATCTCTATGATCTGTGTGATGAATATGGATTGTATGTGATCGACGAGGCGGATCTAGAATGTCATGGATTTGAGTGGACAGGGAATTACAAATGGATCACAGATGATCCGGAGTGGGAAAAATCTTATGTGGACCGGAGTGTCAGAATGGTCAAACGAGATCGCAATCATCCATGCATCATTATGTGGTCGATGGGAAATGAGTCAAGTTTTGGACATAATTTTCGCAGTGCAGCAGAAGCCATTCGTGAATTGGATGATACAAGACTTGTACATTATGAGGGAGACTTTGAGGCAGAAGTGTCGGATGTTTACTCTACGATGTACACAAGATTAAAACCACTCAAAGAGATTGCAGAATATAAAATCAAAGGAGATAAACCGCATGTGATGTGTGAATACGGACATGCGATGGGAAATGGACCAGGAGGTCTGAAAGAACATCAGGAGTTGTTCCGGAAATATAAAAGACTTCAGGGCGGATTTATTTGGGAATGGTATGATCATGGAATCTACACGGAAGAGAATGGGTATGAATATTACCGTTATGGAGGAAATTATGGAGATTTTCCGACAAATGGAAATTTCTGTATTGACGGACTTCTGATGCCAGACCGCACTCCGTCCCCGGCATTGGCAGAATATAAGCAGGTAATCGCACCAGTGGAAGTGACAAAAGTACCTGGAAAATATAGAGAAATCCAGCTGAAAAATTATTATGATTTCCGCAATCTATCCCATTTGGAACTGAGATGGTGGATTCAGGCAGAAGATCAGACAGTGCAGGAAGGAAGAATTACAGAACTTGCGGCAAAACCTCAGGAGGCACAAAAGATTCAGATTCCATATGTACCGTTTGAGGCTGAGAAAAATGTAGACTACTATCTAAACATTTCTATCTGTGAGAAAGAGAAAACGCTTTATGCATCGGCAGGACATGAAATTGTAAGAGCGCAGTTCCCGATGGAAATCCACTCTGAAGTACTGGAAGAACGTCCGCAGGGAGAGGCACTTAAGGTGACAGAAAAAGAAGGAATCCTGACTGTACAAAATGAGAAGATTACAGTGCAGTTCCACTCAGTATTTGGGAAATTACTTTCTGTTTCTGCTGATGGCAGAGAATTTTTAACTGCAGGACCAGAGATGAGTGTCTACCGTGCAACAATTGACAACGATATGTACAAGAAAGAAGACTGGATGAATAAATATTTTATTCAGAAACCGTGTGAGCAGACAGAATACTTCCGTTATCATGAAAAAGAAGATTGTGTGACAGTAGAGATTGGAAAGTATTTTGGATGTTATAATCAGTCATGGGGATTTATATGTGACTATGAGTACAGAGTCTATTCTTGCGGACAAGTGAAAGTAACACTCAACGCAAAGACTGTGCAGAATGGGAAAGAAGAACCAGAATTTCTCCCGCGTATTGGAGTTCAGATGAAAGGAAACAGAGAACTTCAGAATGCGATGTGGTATGGAAGAGGATTTGGAGAAAACTATGTGGACAGCAAAGAGGCTGCCTTTATGGGAATTTATAAGAGCGGTGTAGACGGTATGATGACAAATTATGTATATCCGCAGGAGAATGGACACCGGGAAGATGTGAAATGGTTCTCAATCGGAGATGGCAAAAATGCAATGCTTTGCATGATGGAAGCACCGCTCGGATTGAATCTGTCCAATTATACGGACGAGAGTCTGGAAAAAGCCGGCCATGCATGGCAGATGGAGAAAGCAGAGAATGTGATTATTCATCTAGATTACAAACATTCCGGACTCGGAAGCAACAGTTGCGGAGAAGAGCAGATTGAACGTGCCAAAGTAAAACGCCAGGATTTTTCGATGGCATTTACACTGCAGATGATAGAAGCGGGAACAGAAAAAGAGACTGCAAAGAAAAAATATCTTGACTAAAGGAGTGAAGGAAGATGATAAGAGATAGATTTTCAGAGAAATTACAGACATTGCTGGGTGGTGACGAATGGCTGATTCTCCAGGATGAATATGATGCGGCGGAGAATCTGAACTATGAGAGTCTGTTCTGTCTGACAAACGGGTATCTGGGGACAAGAGGAAGCTATGAGGAAGGGACGGTGAAGAGTCTTCCGTGTACATTTGTCAATGGTGTGTTTGACAAATCCGAGACATTTATGCGGGAACTGGCAAATCTTCCAAACTGGCTTGGAATTAGATTGTATGTAGAGAAGGAACTGATTGGGATCGAGAATTGCAGTATTCTGGAATTTAGCCGGGTACTGGACATGAAACATGCGATGCTTGTGAAGCGGTTTCTTCTGGAAGATAAAAAGGGAAGGCAGACACTGGTAGAAGGAATTCGTTTTGTGAGCCGGGCAAATGTACACCGGATGGCAGTTAAGCTGTATGTGACTCCGATCAATTATGATGGTATCATTGAAGTCGAAAACATTGTGGATGGTTCTGTGATCAATTTCGCAGATGCGCCGCGTTTTAAAGTGAAACACACTTATCTTGTGGCAAATGAAAGACTGACGGAAAACGGCGTATATATTGAGTGTGCGACAAGGGATAATCATCTTCATGTAGGAACCGGTGCATTCCTTGATGCAGAGAGAAACGGAAAGAGCGTGATCAAGACAAGACAGTTCTATGCGTTTGGAGAACAGACCATAGAATTCCAAGATTTTGATGCAGAGCAGGGAGTGACAACAGAAATTACGAAATATGCAAGTATTTACACAGAACGGGATCTTCCAAAATACGAGCTGCACAGTGCTGTGAAAAACGAGATTGATGCATTTGTGGAGCGAGGATTTGAGCAGGAACTGGCAGAGCATTTCAAAGTGTACGAGGAGATGTGGAAAGAAGCCGATATTCAGATTCAAGGAGATTTTGATTTGGATCGCGCAGTGCGTTTTAATATCTTTCATCTGATGAGTACAGGAAATGAGCATGATGATCGTGTGAATGTAGGGGCAAAGTTGCTTCACGGTGAGGAGTACGGTGGACATGCTTTTTGGGATACCGAATTGTTTATGCTTCCATTCTTTGCTTATGTTTTTCCGAAAACAGCAAAAAATCTGGAATCTTATCGCTATCGACTTCTTGATGCTGCGCGCGCAAATGCGGCAAAGAACGGATACAAGGGCGCACAGTATCCGTGGGAATCTGCAGACGATGGAACAGAGCAATGTCCGGATTGGACAATCGAACCAGATGGAACCTGCTACCGCTGTTATGTAGCGGATTATGAACATCATGTGACGGCTGCTGTCGCCTATGGAATTTACGATTATGTGAAGATTACAAAGGATACTTCTTTCTTATTAAAAAAGGGAGGAGAGATTCTTATGGAAACAGCAAGATTTTGGGCAAGCAGATGTGAATATATTACAGAAAAAGATCGTTATGAGATCCGCAAAGTGACGGGACCAGACGAGTGGCATGAACCGGTGGACAATAACGTGTATACCAATTACCTTGCAAAATGGAATTTAAGATATGTAATAGCTCTGATCCAAGATTTAAAAGAGCATCACAGAGAAGATTATGACAGAATCGCAGAGAAGATTTCACTGACAGAGAAGGAAATAGAAGAGTGGAATCTGGTGCAAAGTAAGATATATCTGCCGAGAAAAGAAGGAACACAACTGTTAGAGCAGTTTGAAGGTTATTTTGACTTGCAGGAAGTGACGATTCAGGAGTATGATAAGAACGATTGGCCAATCAGACCAGCTGAATTAAAGACAATGAAGACGAAGGAAACTCAGATTATCAAGCAGGCGGATGTTGTCATGCTCTTGCACTTGATGGGGGAAGAATTTGATGAAGAAACGACAAAGTTAAATTACAGCTACTATGAGAAGCGTACACTTCACGGATCTTCTTTAAGCCCGAGCATTTATTCTATCATGGGGTTGAAAGTAGGGGATGACACGAAGGCATACCGTTATTTAAGAAGAGCGGCATTTATCGACTTGATTAATCTCCAAAAGAATACAAGGGAAGGAATCCATGCAGCAAATGCAGGAGGTGTATGGCAGACAGTTGTATTTGGGTTTGCGGGGCTTTCCATTGATGCAGATGGAATTTTAAATATTACACCTAAGATGCCAAAAGAATGGGAAGGAGTGACTTTCCGGATTCATTATTTAAATTCCTGGCTGGAAATCAGTATTGATGCCAAGAATAACGCAGCTGTCAAAGTGCTGGAAGGGGCACAAACAGATGTAAAAGTGAATGGAAAACTTATGAGAGTCTAGGAGGAAACAATATGAATCATTATCTTGCAATTGCCGGGCTGGTAGTTGTGACTATCATCTGGGGCGGAGGTTTTGTGGCGAGTGATATGGCGCTTGAGAGTCTGCTTCCGTTTCAGATTATGGCAATCCGCTTTTTCCTTGGAACGGTGATGATGGGAGCAATCAGTATCAAAGGATTAAAGGGGATTAAAAAGCAGGAAGTAAAGGCGGGGGCGCTGATGGGTGCAGCCCTCTTTACTGCCTTTGCATTACAGATTATCGGACTGCAGTATACGACACCGTCAAAAAATGCATTTTTGACAGCGCTCAATGTGGTGATGGTTCCGTTTATTGCCTTTATCATTTGTAAAAAGAAAATTGGGGTAAAAGGAATTATCGGGGCAGTGATGGCAGTAGTTGGAGTTGGCATTTTATCTTTGGAGAAAAATCTAACATTGGGATTGGGGGATGCACTCACGTTGATCTGTGCGGTTGGATTTGCCTTCCAGATTTTCTTTACAAGTATTTATGTGAAGAAATATCGTGCCACTGTTCTGAATTTTATTCAGATGCTGACAGCATTTGTGCTGTCCGTAATCAGTATGTTCTGCTTTGGAGAAACACAATTTGCAGTGACGACGAAAGGATGGATCAGCGTGTTATATCTCGGTGTTGTCAGTACAACGCTCTGCTATCTTTTGCAGACAGCCTGCCAAAAGCATGTGGATGAGACAAAGGCCGCGATTATCTTGTCGATGGAGTCTGTGTTTGGAACCTTATTTTCCATCATCATTCTGCATGAGCAGATCACACTTCGGATGGTGATTGGATGTGTGATCATTCTTGCAGCAGTCATCATATCAAATCTTGCAGAAGTGCAGGAAGAAACATAAAAGTAAAGAGAGAATTTGCTGAGAATAAATAGGATGTCTGTAAAGAAATGGACACAAATAACAGAAGAATTATGAAGAGGGAAAATTACAGAAAAACAGTAAAAGAAAAGAGGGACATGGTATGAAGTATCAGGCAGTTATTTTTGATCTGGATGGCGTGATCTGCCATACAGATAAGTATCACTATCAGGCGTGGAAAGAAATCGCAGATGAACTGGGTATTGAATTTAATGAGATGATCAACAATCGTCTGCGTGGTGTAAGCAGGATGGAGAGTTTTGAGATTATTTTGGAAAAATACAATGGGAAAATGTCCGAGGAAGAAAAAATTCATTATACAACAAAGAAAAATGAAGTGTACAAAAAACTTCTGAAAAATATGTCGGAGAAAGACCTGACTGCAGAAGTGAAAAGCACGCTGGAAAGATTGCGGGAGTATGGGTTGAAGCTGGCAATCGGTTCTTCCAGTAAAAATGCTGGTTTTATATTGGAAAGACTTGGACTTGGCAATTTCTTCGATGCTGTATCTGATGGAAATAATATCACAAATTCGAAACCGGATCCGGAGGTATTTTTAAAGGCGGCAGAATTTGTCGGAGAAAAACCGGAGGATTGTCTCGTCGTAGAAGATGCAAAGGCAGGGCTTGAGGCAGCAATTGCAGGGAAGATGGACTGTGCGGCGATTGGAGATGCTGTCGCATGTGGAATGGGTACATATAATTTAAAATCTTTTGCAGACCTTCTTGAGGTAGTATCTTAAGATTGTCAGTGGCACCCGATGATACTTGCGGATGAAAAACAGGTATGATAAAATAATACTATTAAAAATAATTTTTTTGGAAAAAAGCAAAAAAATTGTTTTTATTGAGAGTGTTAACGGATGGAGGAATGGATTACGTGGCAACGATTAAGGAGATAGCAGAACTGGCGGGAGTGTCGTTAACTACAGTATCACGGGTGCTGAATTATGACGAAACATTAAATGTCCAGGACGAAACGAGGAAAAGAGTATTCGAAGCGGCGGAACAGCTGGAATATACGATAAAAGGAAAGAAAAAGAGAAAGAAAAAACTGAAAATCGGTGTTCTTTGTTCTTATTCTCTGGAGGAAGAACTTGAAGATACGTTCTATTTGTCTGTACGGGTAGCGATTGAAAATAAAATTGAAAGAGAAGGATTCAAGAAATATCAGATACGAAATACAGACCAGGCAGAAGCAGTGGCAGCGCTAGATGGTTTGATTTGCCTTGGAACATTCAGTAAGTCCATGGTTGATCACATTGCATCATTTGGTAAGCCGGTGGTTCTTGTGGATGCCGCAGCAAAGAGAGAAATCTGGGATTCGATTGTCACAGATACAAAAAGGTCTGTCCATAAGGTACTCGATTGCTTTTTGAAATATGGTCATCAGAAAATTGCATTTATTGGTGGGGATGAAGTTGATTCCGATGGAAATGAAGTAATCGATGAGAGACTAATTGCCTATCAGACATATATGCAGGAGAAGGGATTGTTTCAGGAGAGTTATATTAAGATTGGAGGCTATACTCCAAAACATGGCTATCGTCTGATGAAGGAGTTGCTGGAATTAGAAGATCGTCCGACAGCGATCTTTGCAGCCAATGATTCTCTGGCAGTTGGATGTTACAAAGCGGTGCAGGAGAAGGGGCTTCATATTCCGGAAGATATTAGTATCATTGGCTTTAATGATATTTCAATGGCAAAATATATGATTCCACCATTGTCGACAGTGCATGTTTATATGAAATTCATGGGAGAACAAGCTGTGACTCTTCTGGCAGAGAGAATCAGCACAGAGAGAGAGATTAGTATGCATATATCTATTCCGGCAGAGCTTGTGCTTCGGGATAGTGTGGGAAAAAATAAAGTGGTTTTGTAAAATGTGCAGTGGAGAGAGAATGAGGAAGAGTGAAGAAGAGTGAAGAAGGTAGAATGTATGAATGAAAAATTTTTAGAGCAACTTTTAAGTGAAATATCAGTATCTGGTTATGAAGAGCCGGTACAAAATGTAGTAGAAGCACAGATGAGTGATTGTGTAGATGAGATTAGGCGAGACGAGATGAGTAATCTGATCTGTGTGATCAATCCGGAAGCAGAAAAACGGATCATGCTTTCTGCGCATGCCGATGAGATTGGTCTTATGATTTCTAATATTACAGAAGATGGTAGGATTCAGGTGATTGACCGTGGTGGAATCATTCTGGGAACGTATCTTGGACAGCAAGTTCAGATTAAGACTGCAAATGGAATCATCTACGGTGCGGTTGAAGCTTGCCGGGAGTTAACAAAGAAAAGTGACCTAAAAACATCAGATTTTCGGATTGATATTGGAGCGAAGGATAGAGAGGATGCTCTTCGTTATGTAAGCCTCGGAGATCCGGTCGTTCTTGATACACAGATTCGCAGAATGGCAAATGGAAGAATCACTGCGAGAGCGTTGGATGACAGAATTGGTGTATTTATTATCATGGAAGCATTGAGAAAAGCGAAAGAGAGAGGATGCAAGGCGGGGGTCTATGCGGCATCGACAGTTGGAGAAGAGACGACAAAGAGTGGTGCTTATTGGACAAGCACAAGAATCCGTCCGAACCTGGCAGTAGTTGTTGATGTGACATATACAAGCGATTATGAAGGAATGAATCCGGCAGATGCAGGAACTGTTGTGCTTGGCGGGGGACCAGTATTGTGCAACAGCCCAATTGTTGTTAAGAAATTGAATGAACAGATGAAAGCCTGCGCGGAAAAAGCTGGAATTGAAGTGCAGATTGAGGCAGCAAGTCGTTTGAGTTATACGGATGGGGATAAGATTCATTTCTCAAATCAGGGGGTTCCGATGGTGCTGGTATCGATTCCGCTGCGTTATATGCATACACCGGCAGAAATGGCGGATTTAAAAGATGTACAGGATTGCATCGATTTAATTGCAGAATTTTTGGTGGAACAAAGCAGATAGAAACAATAACTCGGAAATAAGAAAGAATGTAAAAGAAAATGATATGCTCCCTTCCGGGCAGATAAGGAACAACCAAGCTTATCGCCGGGAAGGGAGCATGTTTTTTATTACATGGAAAATCTCGCTTACGAGATTCTTTGTTTATAGAAGAGTATTCTATGTGTCTGCCATCTGAGATAAGTATTCCATCGCGCGCAGCAGTTCTTCTTTTTGTTCCGGAAGTCTTCCGCGCAGCGTGTAAGTGTTTAAAACAGTCGTATCTTCAAAGAGACAATCTTTTACTGTGAGATTTTCAAGAAGCAGATACTCTTCTCTGAGTATTTCTTCAGGTGTCATTGGATCAAAATGTCCTCGTTTACTCTCGCGATACAGAGGAGTACCCGGGAACAGGTGAAGCTTCAGACACCAGATATCTTTTGGATGGATCGTATTTAAAAATTTTGCGGTTTCAATTGCGTGAAGTCTTGAGAACGTGCGACCTCCAAGACCGAGAATGACGGTGACATAATATCCGATCCCGGCACGATCCAGCATGTGAAAACCTTTGCGCATATCGGCAGAAGTTACACCTTTATTCATTACATCAAGAATTGGATCGCTGCCGGACTCCAGACCAAGATGCAGGTCAGAGAGTCCGGCTTTTTTGAGCAGTTCCAGTTCCTCAGGAGTCTTTCGAAGTACATCGTCAATGCGCGAATACATTGCAAATTTTTTTACTTGTGGCATGTAGGTCCGCACAAGGGAGAACAGGCGCAGCAGGCGCTCACTCTCGATGACAAATGCATTTTCTCCAAGGAAAAAGACACGGGGATTCTCGGGTTGGAGTTTTGAAAGTATTTTTAGATTTTCCTCGATTTTTTCATCGGAGTGAAGGGAAAATGTATCTTTGGCAAAGTCGCAGAACCGGCATTTTCCCCAGCTGCATCCGAGCGCTACTTCCAGCGGGGCAGACTGTTCCTCCCAAGGAGGAAGATAAATGGTATCGTGTGTATAGATTGATGCGTATAATTCTTCACGTGTCATAGAAGAACACCTTCTTTCCAGATTCTGGGAATGATTAGTATCCATAAGAGCCGTCTAAAGATTCATCGTGTGCAATCCATTCTTCCACGTCGATGACCCGGTAGTCATCTTTGGTGTCGCGGATGTATACTTTGTCAATTCCGGCATTGATGATCATTTTTTTGCACATGGAACAACTGTTAGAATTTTCGACATAGTCGTTCGTCTTCATGTCGATTCCGGTAAGATATAAAGAACTTCCAATCATTTTATCGCGGGAGGCGCTGATGATCGCGTTGGCTTCTGCGTGTACACTGCGGCATAATTCGTAGCGTTCTCCTCTTGGGATTTTTAATTTTTCGCGGATACACATATTGATATCTGTGCAATTTTTACGACCGCGAGGGGCACCGGCATATCCGGTGGAGATCACTTCATCATTTTTTACGATGACTGCGCCATAGTGTTTTCGCAGACAGGTACAGCGCTGAGATACCATTTCTGCAAGGTCAAGGTAGTAGTTGATTTTATCACGTCTCATATTAGTTTTCCTCTCTTAAATGATAAAGTGTTCTATAAAAATCTGGGTAGGAGACATCCACACAAGAACTGTTTTGGATAGTGGTTGTTCCGTCTGCGACCAGTGCTGCAATCGAAAATGCCATGGCAATCCGATGATCGAAATAGCTGTCTATCACAGCACCGTGAAGGGGTGTCTTTCCACGGATGATCATACCATCGTCAGTTGGTGTGACATCTGCCCCCATTTTCTTTAAATTTTCTGTCACGGTGTCAATCCGGTTCGTTTCTTTGACTTTCAGTTCGGCAGCATCCCGGATGATAGTTGTCCCTTCCGCGCAGGCAGCAAGAACAGCGATCATCGGGATTTCATCAATGAGTGTCGGAATCTGGGAACCCTCAATGACGGTGCCGTGAAGTTCGCTTGTGCGGATAAGGAGATCAGCAGTAGGTTCTCCGCCGTCATTGGTCTTGGAAAGGTAGGTGATATCTGCTCCCATAGCCTCGCAGACAGATAAGATCCCGGCGCGTGTCGGATTGATTCCGACATTTTTTATAACAATCTCGGAGTGTGGGACAAGCAGTCCGGCAGCGATAAAGTACGCTGCGGAAGAAATGTCGCCAGGTACAAAAATTTTCTGACCAAAAAGTTCGTTGCATGGCTGGATCATAGAAACAGCTCCGGCATCTGTTTTTGTGCTTGTAAGCTCCGCACCGAATGCCCGCAGCAGACGTTCGGTATGGTCACGAGACAGTTCCGGCTCTGTTACGGATGTCTCACTGTCTGCATATAGACCGGCAAGAAGTATAGCAGATTTTACCTGCGCGGAGGCAATGTTGGAAGAGTAAGAGATTCCATGCAAGTCAGCAGGGCGGATTCGAAGAGGGGCACACCCATTGCCGGAAAGACTTGTGATGTCTGCTCCCATCATGGAGAGTGGGGTGATGATCCGACCCATCGGTCTTGTGTTGAGAGAAGCATCTCCGGAAAGTGTCGTCTCAAAAGGCTGTCCGGCTAGGATACCGGAAATCAGTCTTGTCGTTGTGCCGCTATTCTTTGTATCCAGAGCAGAAGATGGACGGCGAAGTCCACGGAGTCCTTTTCCGTGGACAAGCACGGTATCTTGATTGTTTTCGATAGAAATTCCCATTTGTGCAAAGCAATCGATGGTGGCAAGGCAATCTGCCCCTTGAAGAAATCCGTGGATTTCTGTCAGACCATTTGCAAGTGCTCCAAACATCACCGCACGGTGAGAGATAGATTTATCTCCCGGAATAGTAACGGTTCCTCGTAGTTTTGTTGTAGGTTTAAGTTCCATTGTAAATCCTTTCTGAAAGAAAATGTTTCAAAAATTTTAGGTATGAATCTGAGTGAAAAAGGAGAAGTGCGTTTCTCCATACCAAGTATTATCTTTCGTATACAATATAGCGATACTTCTGAAGAAGTTTCACTGCTTTCTGTGAGGAGAGTTCTTCGTAAAATTCAATGCGAAGAACACCTTCTTCAAACTCTCGGTTGTGAATGATTCCGATATTTTTTATACTGATATGGTTGGAAGCGAGGATGGTTGCAATGGTTGCAATTCCGCCGGCTTCGTCAATAATATCACAGTAAATAACGAATTCCTTTTTGATACAGCCAAAGGAACTGTCCGGAATAGAATTCCTGTAGTTGTTTGCGCGGTCAAAGAAGTCATAAAGCTGCTCGGTATTACAGGTTTCTACAGACTTCTTTGTCTCAATCAGGAGATGAATATAAGCATCCAGAATCTCAGAAATCTGTTTGTGATTCTTTAGACAAATATGCTGCCACATAGTAGGAGAAGATGAGGCAATTCGCGTAATATCCTTAAATCCTCCGGCGGCAAGCAGTTTCATATATTCATTTGCCGTATCCGTCTGTTCTACAAAATTTACTAGACCAGAAGCAATGATATGGGGCAGATGGCTGATCGTTCCGGTGACAAAATCATGCTCCTTGGCATTCATAATAATCGGGATTGCTTTCAAGGAGGCGATGAAATCTTTGTAAGCAGTTACTTTCTCCTGCGAGACTTTTTCTGACGGAGTCAGGACAAAATATGCATTTTCAATTAGAATTGCTTTTGCATTTGCAAATCCGCTCTTTTCAGAACCGGCCATCGGATGTCCGCCGATAAAATATTCTTCCAGCTCGAGCTTTTTGACTGCTTCGTGGATAGAATTCTTTACGCTGCCGACATCTGTCAGAATACAGCCTTCGTGCAGATAGGTTTTCAATTGTGCCAAATAGGCATTGTTATAGGCGACAGGAGCACATAGAAACAGATATGTGCAGTTGCAAAAGCTGTCGTTGATCGAAGAACATGCGGTGTCGATGATGCCTTCCTGGGCAGCGAGTGCCAGTGTTTCTTTTTGCTTATCAAATGCGACCAGTTCAAAGTCCGGATAGTATTGCCGGATTGCCTTTGCGATCGATCCTCCAATCAGTCCAAGTCCGATAAAACCAATTTTTTCTTTCATATTTCATATGTCCTTCCAGTATATATCAATCAGAAAATTTTATATGAATTATTGTAAGCTATTTTTTCATATTTGTCAAAGCTATGATGCTTTAAAGTGAAAAAGAATATATTGTATAAAATTTGTATAAATTACATAAAAGAGTTGTAATTTATATATTTTTTTAGTACAATATACACATGACAAAAACGTGCTAGAAGGAGGCAGCAATATGAAGGTTTACAGAACGGATGAAATTAGAAATGTCGTGTTACTTGGACATGGCGGCAGTGGAAAAACAAGCTTAGTGGAAGCGATGGCTTTCGTATCAGGGGTGACCAACCGTATGGGAAAGATTTCTGATCACAATACGCTCAGCGATTTTGATAAAGAAGAGCAGAAGAGAGAATTTTCCATCCATACAACGTTATATCCGATTGAATGGGAAAAGGCAAAGATCAATGTGCTTGATACTCCGGGATATTTCGACTTTGTCGGGGAAGTAGAAGAGGCGGTCAGTGCAGCGGATGCGGCTGTCATTGTTATATCAGGAAAAGCAGGTGTGGAAGTCGGAACAGAAAAGGCATGGGAGCTCTGTGATAAGTATAATCTGCCTCGTATGGTCTATGTGACGGAGATGGATATGGATGATGCGAGTTTCCGTAATGTTGTGGAAGAATTGACAGCGAGATATGGAAAGGTTATTGCACCGCATTTCCAGCCGATCAGAGAGAACGAACAGCTGGTAGGATATGTCAATGTCATCAAGAATGCAGCAAGAAGATATACGGGCATTGGACAGCGAGAAGAATGTGAGATTCCAGATTATTGTCTGCCAAACCTTAAAATATACAGAGACACATTGTTAGAGACAGTTGCCGAGACAAGTGAAGACTTGATGGAGCGTTACTTTGCAGGAGAAGAATTTTCCGTAGAAGAAATTCGTTCTGCGCTTAGAGTAAATGTGATGGATGGAAGTATTGTTCCGGTTGGAATGGGATCTAATACGATGGCACAGGGAGTGGCCAACCTTCTGTCAGATATCGTAAGGTTTTTCCCAAGCCCGGATAAGAGAGAGTGTGTTGGATTTAACCGTACGACAAAGGCGATCTATGAAGCAAATTATGACTTTGCAAAGGCAAAGACAGCCTATGTCTTCAAGACCATGGTGGATCCTTTTATCGGAAAATATTCGTTTGTCAAAGTATGCTCTGGTGTTTTAAAAGGAGAGGACGTTCTGTATAATACGAGTACAGATGCAGAAGAAAAGCCAGGAAAATTATATACCATGCAGGGAAATAAGCCGGTAGAAGTGCAGGAGCTGCATGCGGGAGATATCGGTGCCATCGCAAAATTAAGTGCGACTAGAACCGGAGACACGCTTGCCACTAAGAATACGCAGGTTGTATATCCAAAGACAGATCATTCTGTTCCGTATACATATATGAAATATGTTGTAAAATCGAAAGGAGACGAGGATAAAGTATCTCAGGCGCTGGCAAAGATCATGGCAGAAGATGTGACTGTCAAGGTAGTTAACGACAGTGAAAATCATCAGACACTTCTCTATGGTATGGGTGAGCAACATTTGGAAGTCATCGTCAGCGAACTGGCAAACCGCTATAAAGTAGAGGTTACGCTGGAGACACCGAAAGTTGCATTCCGTGAGACGATCCGTAGGACTTCCGATATCGATACAAAATATAAGAAACAGTCCGGTGGACATGGTCAGTATGGACATGTCAAGATGAAATTTGAACCATCAGGCGACCTGGAGACACCATATATTTTTGAGGAGACAGTCGTAGGGGGAGCAGTTCCGAAGAATTATTTCCCGGCAGTCGAAAAAGGTCTTCAGGAATCTGTAGGCAAGGGACCTCTTGCAGGATATCCGGTAGTCGGTGTGAAAGCAACGCTGTATGATGGATCTTATCATCCGGTTGACTCCTCTGAGATGGCATTCAAGACTGCGACCATGCAGGCGTTTAAGAAAGGAATCATGGAGGCTTCTCCGGTTCTCTTAGAGCCTATTGCAACATTGAAAGTGACTGTGCCGGATGAGTACACTGGGGATGTCATGGGAGATTTGAACAAACGTCGCGGACGTGTACTCGGAATGACACCAGTGCAGGGTGGAAAACAGATCATCGAGGCGGATATTCCGATGACGGGAGTGTTCGGATATTGCACAGTGCTTCGTTCTATGACCGGAGGACGCGGAACTTATGAGTATGAATTTGCAAGATATGAGCAGGCGCCTTCTGATGTACAAGAGAAAGAAATCGCAAAGCGCGCAGCGGAAGAGTAGATTGTATATAAAATAGGAAAGCAGTGATAGAAATAGAAATCTATCACGGAACTGGCAGAGAGTCTGAGACGGCGGAAGCAGTCCCGGATTCTCTGTCTTTTTGTATCTGAAAATCAGAGAATAGTCTCTTGAAAAATATGGTACATCTTCTTGGGTTTTGTATGCTGTGAAGAGATGGCTGAGAGGGATATTAAAAGAAAATAAAAATATGTAAAAATACATGATGGATTCCGATTGCAACCTGAACTAATAAAAGTTCAGGTTGCTTTTTTTATGCAATTTGCACAAAAAGGAGGAAAAGGATATGAGTATGATATTATATGATTTCTCAGATATGGAGTATTACTGTGACAGAGCTTTATGCGAATTAAAGATACCCCCGCATAAGTATGAAGAGTACAAGCCGGGACAAGGATTAAGAGTAAATCGCAATGGTGAATTTGTAAGAAATGGTCGTTTATCTAAGAAACAGGAAATTGAAACGGTTATTCAACAGGAATATGAGTCAGAAGAGAAAGTGAAGAAGATTATCTTTTCTTATGATTCCAGTGAGCAATATATGAAATTAGAAATATATGGAATAGATGGGGGAAAAATCTTAATCCGTGATGGATGGAAAGATGACCATCATGATGCAGTTAGAAATTTTTTCTATCGATTATAAAAAAAGGAAAGTGAGGAGTTGGAATGATTAAGATTGAATACAAAGAGAGAAAGATTATTGAGCAGATGTGCAGAGAGGATTATCCGGTAAATAGGATTGCTGAGAGAATAGGTGTATCTCCACAGACAATTTACAAAGAGTTGAAACGAGGAGGCTATATTAAACGGATGGAAAATCCTACACCTTATTCAGCAGATCTTGCACAGGGGAGAACGAAACAAAAGAAATGGAGTTAAAAAATATGTGTGATTTCTGATAAGGATAGTGTGAAGAAAGAATGGAAGCAAGAAAGGCAAGTGAAGCACTAATTAAAACGGTGTTAAAAGACTACGAAGGAGCATTGCGATATTGTGATAACCGATATGCAAGTTATCAAAAAAGTTATTTATGCGAAAAAGAAAGTCTACAAAGCTTCGCATTTCCCAAAATACACTATGATTCGCAAGGAATGGGAAGCAGGACAAAAAAAGACTTAGGTGATCTATACTTGGCATTCCAAAAACAGCAAAAAGAATTTAAAGAAGAACTAATCGTGGCAATGCAAAAAGTAGCAGAGCAAAGAGAGATGATTCATCGAATCTGGCTGTGTTTTCAGGGACTACCAAAAGAAGAATATGATATTTTACATGCATTGTATGTGGAAAATATGCCTTACAAAGCGGTGGAGAAAAGCAGCAAAGTAAGCCATCGGACTTTTGAGAAAAACCGGAGCAGTGCAATAAAAAGGATTCAGGATGTCTGCAACAGCGAATTACCCACATCCAGACTCTTCTGCTACGCAGAGGAAGAGGAGAGACAGAGGGAAGAAAGAGAGGCACAGCCGTATGAACAGATGAATCTATCTGAGTTCTTGGGTGGAGAAGAAGACACAATGAAAAAATAGGATGCAAATAAGATGTTCCGAATTTCGGAACAAGAAAATAAAAGAAAGGGTGTTCCGAATTTCGGAACAAAAGGGAAAAAGATATGAAATGTTATGTGATTGGAAACTTAAAAGGTGGCGTAGGAAAAACAACAACAGCCGTAAATCTTGCTTACAGTATGTCCAGGTTAGGACAGCATGTGCTTTTGGTGGATATGGATCCACAGACCAATCTGACACCATTTTTTGCAAAAGTAAATGGAAACGGACACGACATTAAAACAGTGCTTCAGCACCCAAATGCCGTAAAAAGTGCCATTTACCGCACAAAATATAGAGGGATTGATATTATTAAAGGCAATACCGGGTTACTGGAGAGAGATGCTGCTAACATAGGAAATCTATCAAAGGCATTAAGTCTGGTAAGGGAGAAATATGACATTTGTATCATTGACACCAGACCTGCAATTGAACAGATCACAACAAGTGCATTAGCTGCAGCCGATGTACTTCTGACACCGGTGTGTCTGGATAAATTTTGTAGGGACAACCTATTGCTTGTGGAAGAAAAATACCATGATCTTGTGGAAGAATATCCGGAAATACAATGGAAAATCTTTGCAAATAAGGTAGAGAATAAACGGACACAGAGAAATACATACCTTGATATGGTAGAGAAACACTGTTGGGATATTATGGAAACCTGCATCAGCAAAGGCGCTGTGGTGGAAAATGCATTGGAATATTATAAACCGGTTATGAAACATCGTTCCCAGAGCCAGGTAGCAATGGATTTTATGGATCTTGCAGTGGAATTACAAGGAGGAGAGATATGGCAAAGATAAGCAGCATTTTTAAGGAGGAGCCGAAAAAGGCGGAATTACATCCGCGCAGGGTTACTCGCTGGATACATTACACAAAGCTGGAAGACAATCCAGCACAGTACCGCTATGGGAAAACCGCAGAAGAAAAGGAAGCTTTTAAAGAGTCAGTTCGGCAGAAAGAGGAAGCATTGGCAGATCTGATTCAGGCAGATGGAGAAGTTCTGCAAGATCTTCTGGTAAGAAAAATAAATACCGACGAATATGAGATTATTGCCGGACATCACAGGAAAAATGCGTGCCGGATTCTTGTAGAGGAAAGAGGATTGGAACAGTATGCAATGCTTCCTTGTATTGTAAAAGAATTTTCCGATATCCGGGCGCAGTTCAGCTGTTACTCTTCTAATGGATATGCCAAGAAAACGGAGTATGAAATCATGTGTGAGCTGGAAGGAATGAGCCATCTACTCCGAACCTATCCGGAAGAATTCCCAAATCTTCCATCCGGAAGGCTAGCAGACAAGCTGGCAGCGCAGTTACAGATGTCCAAAAGTACCATCGGGGAATATCGAACTATCGCAAACAATCTTGGGGAAAAAGGGATGCAGGCATTTCAGTCAGGGACTTTGAAAAAGAGTGCTGCAGTGGAAATGGCAACTCTGCCGGAAGTGGAGCAGGAAGAACTGTTGGAGCAGGGGATCACAAATCATAAGGAAATCAAGCAATATAAAAAGACGAGAGAAGAAGGAAAAGAGGTTCCGAATTTCGGAACAGCTCCCTGTATCCGGTTTGATACCAAAGAGGAATGTGAAAATTTCCTAAATAATTACCGATCATGGCAGATTTGGGATAAGAATAAATTAACGGAAGAAATCTGTTACCGCTGCGAGATTGGGGAAGGGATGGCAATCATTTTAAGGGAATATAAGTGGATGTCTACTTTTCAAAAAGAAGGGTATGCCTGTGATTATTTTTTATGGAAACCGGAAATGAAGTTTTTTCGGGATGCCTTTTGCATGAGAGAGGATTTAATCCAGCAATTATTAAAAGAGAAAAGTGAATAAAACAGAGTGTTCCGAATTTCGGAACCGAAAGGAGAAAAGAGGATGAAAAGACAAGAGATAGAACCTGATTACAAAGAGGAAGGAATAGAACTTCCTCAGGAACTCATTTTTGCAGATGTGTTTAAAATTTTGTCTGGTGATGCAAAACTGTTGTACTGCTGTATGCGGGCAGTACAACAACAGAAGAATTGCCTAGATGAGGATGGAATGGAATACATCGAATATCCAGTACAAAGGATTATGAAAGAATTTCGTTGCAGTGAGCGGACAGCAATCCGCATTTTGGAAGAGTTAGATTCCAAAAATGGAATCGGTTTAATTGAAAAAAAGCGTCAGGGAAGGGGTCTTCCAAACAGAATTTATTTAAAAGATTTAAAAGAAGTACAAAAACAATTGGAAAGTAGGCAGTAAGATGAAAAGGCTCGGGAATGGAACGAAAAAGAAGATGACACAGCTTGTTGGGGCAATCAGTCTGTTCTTACTATATCAACTTTGGAATGTCCTATTTACCGGAAATGGCTTTTGGGAAAATGTGGTACCACTGATATTAGGTATTGGTTGCGTTTACTTATTACTTAAAGTGCTTGCAGGACAAGAACAGACGGAAGAGGAAGAAGACGAAAGAGAGGATTAAGATTATGGGAAGACTTTACTATTACGGAGAAGAAATGGAACAGATACAGTTTGTGCAGATGCCAAATGAGCTTATTTTTGGGGAAGAATTTGTGGATCTATCCAGTGATGCAAAAATCTTATACTGTGTGCTGCGTAACCGCATGAGCCTTTCTGCACGAAATAACTGGAAAGATGAAGAAGGAAAAGTGTATGTGATCTATTCAATCGAAGAAATTATGCGAGAGTTCCGGTGTAGTAAAGCTTCCGCAATTCGTCTTCTTGACGAACTGGATTCCAAAAATGGAATCGGGTTGTTGGAAAAGAAGAAACAGGGATTTGGAAAACCAAACCTTCTGTATGTAAGGAACTTTCTGACAATAAAAAAGATGATCCGGGAAGAATTAACGGAAGAAGATTTGTTAAAACTAGAAGCAGAAACCCTTGCAGGAGAGGAAGAAAAGGTAACCTGCCAAAATTGCAACCTGAAAGAGAATATCCAAAGAGAACAAAAAGATGGTGCTAGATGGAAGAAAAAGAGGGATAGTTTTCTGGAACTTTTGGAAAACTTTTGGCAGGAGAAAGTACAGGCTTTACAGAAGACCTGTCAAAATTGCGACCCGGAAGAGGAAAAGGAATCATGGGAAAACGGTGTTTCTATAAGATCTTTGCACACATTTAAGAACTGCCAAAGTTGGCAGGAACAGAGGTATCAGAATTGCGACCTCTGGAGGTATCAAAATTGCAACCCTAGTTATATAAATAATAGTTATATAAATAATAAATATAATCATCTATCTATCCATCAGACAGAGAAAGAAGAATATAACATTAGTTCCAGTCAGGAAAACATGAGGGATGGATGGAGAGAGTCTGTATGGCAGGACAAACAGTTTCTGGAACAATTTTTTCAGAAAAAGTTGGATTATCAAGCTGCGGTGCATGATAACCCAGAAAATAAAATGCTTTGGGATAACTGTATCTCGCTACTGGTACACATTTGCAGTACAAAGCAATCTGCAACCCACCGGATTGGAAGTGTGTGTTATACGACAGAAGATCTGCGCCGCCGGTTTTCCAAGCTGACAGCATCCCATGTGAAATATGTCCTGGAATGTGTCGGAAAAACGTATACGAAGATTCGCAATATGCGGGGGTATTTATTGCAGAGTCTTTATAATGCCCCGGATACTATAGATTTTTATTATGCACAAAAAGCAACGCGCTTGTGTGCAGGAATTTAAAACGCGTTCCGAATTTCGGAACAGAAAAAGGAGAGGGATATGAAAAATATCGGGCTGACTCTGAAAAAGGCGCGGGAAAATAAAAACTATACGCAAAAACATGTCATGGAATTAACAGGAATCAATCGAAAATCGTTATCTGGTTATGAAAATAATGTTGCCGAACCGGATTTGAATACCTTTGCGATCTTAGCACGATTGTATAATCTGTCTGCAGATGAAATATTAGAGATTAAGCCTCCTTACACTTCCATCAAGTTTTCAAAGTTAGAAAAAGGCATGTTATGTGCTTTTCGGAATTTGACAGAAGGAAAGCAACGAGAATTCCTTGTGCAATTGGAAGCACTTGTGAAATATCTTGGCACACAAAAGGACTTACATTAAGCAGAAAAATGGAATGAAAACGCGTTCCGAATTTCGGAACAAAAGGAGAAAAATGGAGATTACATTGAAATTATTTTTTGAAATAAAAGATTCAGAATTGTTTGGCGGAATTGGAAAAGCCGGTTATATTGAGTCTGGTATGGAAATTTCTGGAGAAGATCTGGAACAGGTAAATCTGCGGCGGTATGCAGAAGAGCAGAAAAAAGGAATTGCACAGATGTGTGGAGTAACGGAAGCGAAAGTTGAAATTATTTCGGAGGAACGATATAAAATCTGTGCGGAAGAGGAAGAAAGTTCCAGCGTGGCAAAAATTGTGCAGCGAGAAGAGAATGTGCTTCAGAACCCGTTGCATGAGGTATCGGCAGGGAGATGTAGGGCAGAAAATACATGTGGATGGGAATGCTGCTGTATGGAATGCAGGGAAAAAGAGGAATGCGATGTCCGGTGCCGGGGATCGCGTGGCAAATGGAAACACCCAGAAGAATGCCACTACTATGCAAAAATAAATGTATTCGGGAAAATTTTGAAAGATATCGAAGAAGCCTTTGATGAAAACACAGAAAATATAGAGGATGCAAATGGAGTACATCACTTTGTAATAGACAGTTTTGCTGCCAGATTATTAGCAAAAAAAATCATACATAACTCTAGTTTTAGATTTTGTTCCGAAATTCGGAACGAGAAAAATTAGGGAGGAGAAGCAATCCCGGATGATATTGGTCAGGGGCTTCCATGGAAAGGATAAAGGGACTTGTTCCGAAATTCGGAACAGAAAAAAAGAATATGGAGGATTATCAGATGGAAGAAAAGATTTATACGAGCGAAGAATTCAGGAAACTAATCGCAGAATTACAGGAAAACGAAATACTGGAGGTGACGTTCGTTGGAGAAGAATAAGGAGTTGGAAGTTGTCAGGGTAAAAATGATCACAGATAAAAAGCTATATAGTGAGTATCCATTGACTTCACCGGAAGCAGTCTGCAAGTTTGTTTCAAAAGAATTGGCGGATTATGATAGAGAAGTGATGTGTGTATTAAACTGCAGCACTAAAGGGCAGGTGTTGAACATGAATGTAGTCAGCATGGGAACGATTGATGCCTGCCTGGTAACAGGAAGGGAATTGTTTAAAAGTGCAATCCTTTCTAATGCAGCCAGTGTCATTCTTGTACATAATCATCCAAGCGGAGATTACCATCCAAGCAGGGAAGATAAGGTGATTACTGCAAAAATCAGTGCTGGAGGGAAACTATTGGGGATTGATGTTGTGGATCACATCATTGTAGCGGGAAATTCTGGGGAATATTATTCTATGCGGGCAAATGGAGACTTGAATGAACTTGGTGAGCATCTTTTAAAAGCCGGAGAAGTGATTGCAGAGCCTCTGATAAGAAAGGAGCAACACATGATACATAGAGGTATTTAAGAAAAAGAATAAGTTGTTCCGAAATTCGGAACGTTCCTATGCAGAGGAATAAAAATGTCATATACTGAAAGAAAAAAGGAGAGGTATATGACAAAACGAAACTGTAATCGAATGAAAAGCAAAGGAACCAATAAAAAAGTAGCAGATAACAAAGGGAAAATGTACGAAAGAGAGGAAAAGGAGTTGCCAATTATATCAATTATTTCAGTAGTTGTGTCTGTGGTGGCATTGGTAATATCAATCATAGGTTTAAGTTATTCAGTATTTTACGAACAAAAAGAATACGAATATAAAAGAGAACCAGAACTAGAGATGAGTTGGGTACCTATTTTTCAAAAATCTGCTGAAAGTTCAAGGATGAAGATTGGGATACAGGAAATTCAGGTTCATATTGTTGATGCAAATAATCTGGATGAAGTATATCTGATCCGTTCAGATCGAGAAGTGAGTAGATTAACGACAGAAAAAAAGAATATATGTATACAGTTGGCAACAGATATGAAGGAATATTTTTCAGAAAATAGCCCCGATTTGATTACAAGCACACATCAATACCACTATCAATATATTGTTCTTAAAAATTTAGATGGAAGCATCCGGTTATATTTGGTGTATTTAAAGAACAATGGAAGCATGGCAACTTTTCAAGCGGTTTCGGAAATTGAAATATATGGTCTGAAAAACGGGCATGTAGATGATCCGATATATGAGGGGGAAAAGGTAATGGCAGAGAGGTATGAAGAGATTATGGAATATCTGAACAATTTCTAGTTGTTAAGAATGTAATGCTAGTTTTGAAAGGCTTGAATAATCTGTATCCTTTGGATAAAATAGAGGTAGAATATTGATAAAAAAGGAGACAGTTTTATGTCATACTATGTATCTGGCTACTATCAGGAAAAAGCAATTTTGAAAAAGGACGGGCATTTGTTTTTTATGAAATGTGAAGAAGCTGATGCACTGTCAGGCACAATGGTGGATGGAAGTGCAGTGCTGCCAATATCAAAACTTCCAGAAAAAGAACAACTGGATATTATTCAAATTTATGAGAAAAGGGAAGAATACGAAAACTATTAATTTAGGGTAGATTAACACTAATATATACTCACATTAGAAAAATTACAATTCAAAAATAAGAATGAGAGGCGGAGAAATGAAACGAAAAGAATATTATGAGATTAATTTACCACCATACCTCCAGCATGATTTAGATGCTATGAAAGAAGGCAAATATCCATATGACTGTCTTTGGGGAGAATTATACGGTTCAATCAACGCTGCTTTTGTAGATGGAGACATTACAGAAGAGCAGGCATGGTATTTAAGAGAAAACTATTTAAATATGGAAAGGGTATAAAGAGATGATAGATTTTACAAATTGTAAAACGGATCCTTTTCGTGCATATGATGGAGCAAATGGATCAAAAATCTGTGTGATTTATCACGATGAAAGATATATGATCAAATTTCCGGCACATGCAAAGGATAATAAAAATATGCATTATTCCAATGGCTGTATCAATGAACATATTGCAAGTTCCATATATAGAAGTTTAGGGATAGAAACACAAGAGACCGTCTTAGGAACTTATGGAGAAAAAGAAGTCGTTGCTTGCAAAGATTTCTGTGCAACTGGAGAGCGTATCCTTAATTTTGGAATGATGAAAAATCAATGTATTAATAGTGAACAAGGAGGATATGGAACAGAATTGGAATCTGTTTTAGAAGCAATCGAAGTGCAACAAGTCTATGATCCAATTGCGCTAAAAGAACATTTTTGGAAAATGTTTGTAGTGGATGCCTTACTTGGAAATTTTGACAGGCATAATGGAAACTGGGGAGTTGTTGTAAATGAGAACACAATGCAGTCCAGAATTGCGCCAGTCTATGACAATGGATCTTGTCTTTATCCGCAGCTTACGGATGAACAAATGAAATTCATTATGAATGATCGGACAGAAGTAGAGAACCGATTATATGTTTTTCCAAACTCGGCATTAAAAGAACATGGGAAGAAAATTAATTATTTTTCTTTTTTAAAGGATACAAAAGAAAAAGATTGTATTGCTGCCTTAGAGTATATAGAGAAAAATTATGAGGAAGAAAAGATAAGACATATTATTGAATCTACACCTATTTCTGAAACCAAAAAGGAATTTTATCTTTGTATGGTGAGAGAGAGAAAAGGACAAATTATTGATAAGGCGCTTCAACTGCAACGTGAAAGAAAAAAGGAAAAAAAGCTTTCAATTTCTAGGAGAAGACGATTGTAAGATAGATAAATTTTACAGGATTTTAATCGCTTGGGGTAGCCTAAAGTAACCTAAAGTAACCTAGAAAGCACATTGACACTATGATATACTATAATTACCAAAAGTAGAAATAAAAGAGAGGAGAATGAGGCATGAAGAAGTGGAAGGAAGTATTAGAAAAAAAATTTAAGATTGTCCAGGCTTGTGGCTGTATTTGCTTGATTGGAGTACTTGGATTTGGGATTTACTCTTTACAAAAAGAGAGTATACCTGCAAAAGAAACGGAAGTAGTTGTAACAGAAAAAAAGCAGGAAAAAAGTACCACGCAAAAGGCAGAGAAAACGGATCAATCGAAGAAACAAGAAATTAAGAGCGCAAAAGCAGAAATAAAAAAAGCAGAAAAAGAGACAGGGAAGGATCCTGTGAAAAAAGCAGATACATCTTCAGGACAGAAGGTAGAGAAAAAAGAAGAAAAGAAATCGAATACCGAGAAGTCAGAGCCGTCAAAAGAGCAGAAACCGCAGGAACAGTCAGCACCTACTTCGCAGCCGTCAAAGCCGGAGCAGAAACCACAGCAAAGCCCAACACCTGTCCCACAAAAGCCATCAAAGCCAGAACAAAAGCCATCGCAACCAACACAGAAACCATCACAGCCAACACCTGCTCCTCAACCGCCACAACAACCATCACAGCCAGAGCAGAAACCACAGGAGTGTGTTCACAATTGGGTCTATCACCCGAAACAAGGGCACGAGAATACATATACAGTAACCGAAGAGGTTTATGAGCCGTGGGAGTGTTGCAATGTTTGCGGTGCAGACTGTACAGCGGATCCATCAGGACATATGGAAGCACATGCATTAGCCGGAGAAGGTGGTGGAAGACACACAGAATATTTTAAAATTAAAGAAGTAACGAAAACAGAATGGGTCGTTGATGTGCCGGCATATACAGAGTGTTCCGGTTGTGGGGCAAGACAATAGGAGGAAAGCAGATGGCAGTTGCTACAAAATATGAAGAATGGATGGAACTAGGTGAGATTACAGAAGAAACTCCAATTGAATGGTATGAGGAGGAACATGCCAGAGCAATTCTAGTTTCAGAAATCGACCGCCAGACAGCAGATCTGTCAGAGGAAGAAGCATTTGATATTTTTACCAAACTGATGGAGGGAGATCCTTTGGAGGTACTTAAGAATCTTCGAACAGAGGGAAAACTTTCTAAAGATGCGTTGGAAGAACTTGAGGAATATGAGGAAGAGTATCAGGAAACACACGGAGAATAGGGGAAAGGCATTCCGAAAGGGATGTCTTTTCCTTTTCTAAAAGAAGGAAGAGAAGAATGAATGACAAAATCACTTTTTTAACGAAAGAACAGAATCTATATTTTTCAGAGAAGCTAAAACAGGATGTTCTGATTTTTGGAATAGTAAGCATGGGGAATACGATTCTGCCGGCTGTAATTGTTTTGTTTCAATGGGAGGAAGTGATAGAAAAGCTATCTACACTTTCTTTATGGGGGATAGCTCCTCTTTTACTACTTTTTATTGAATACTTGTTTGCTGTAGTTTCATTTTGTCAATGTATTCGAATTCATAAAGCAATCAAAGAACAGAAAGATCTTTCCCCATATGGGGAATTTCAAATAGGAAAGATTCAGGATCGTTACAAGAGAAGGGGAAAAAATCGTAGGACAGTGCAGAGAGGAATTAGGGAGTGGAAAGAACCGATGCATTATTACTTAAATGTTGATGTGGAAACCAAACTAATACGAGTTAAACTTACGAAAGAAGAGTATTTTTTTATGGAAGCGGGAGACGTAGGAGACAATGTTTTGCTGGGAAGGTTTGTATGTGGATTTCTTAAGGCAGTATATCCACTCAAGGTAGCCCAAAGTAACCTAAAGTAACCTAGAAAACATCTTGACACTATGTTATACTATAATTGGCAGAAGTAGATCTATAGAGCTATTTCGTTAGAAAAAAGAAAAGAAAAGTAGAAAAAAGACATTCCGAAGGGGGTGTCTTTTTTGCATGAAAACAAGGATGGTAGTGAAAGGAGGGAAGGAAGATGTATCGAAACCGTATTCGAATTTCCGACTCTGGGTAGGAAAAGTGAGAAGGCGTTTATAGCGTCTTTTTTTCGTGCAAAATCAAAAAAGGAGGAAAGCACAGATGAAGAGAAAAAAGAAGTGTCTTGTATGGATCTTGGCAGCAATGCTACTCTTTACTCAGTTGTTTGTCTATGCTGCAGAACCAAAGGACGTAAAGGAGAAAGAGCGGCAGAAAGAAATAATACAGGAAGAAAAAACAGTGCCGGAAGAATTGGAGGAAACGGAAGAAGAAAAACAAACAGAAAAGAAGGATGCTCCATCTTCAGAAGAAGATAGAAAACAGGAAGAAAAACCGGATTTTCCATTGGGAAAGGATTGTAAGGGAGAAGTAATTGGAACTGCAGTTGCAGGGGATGATACCTCTCTTTATTCTACTCCGGGAAGCATGGCAACGATTACTCCAGGAGCGGATCATGCTTATGGAAGCTGGGGAACGTGCGAATTTTCCATTGCAACCGAAACGGGAACACATATGGGATACTGCGCAGAACCAAACAGTCCGACTCCGTCTGGGGTATACCAGGTGTCAGTTCTCAATCATGACAATATCAGAGCATTATTGCTCTTGGCACCAGGATCGGAACTATATGATGAAGAATTTTGGAATGCATTTGGATATAATCCGGCAACCGGAGGAGTAGATGGACGCAATGATGCATATGCTTTGGCACATGCCTGCATAGGCTATGCTTATAACGGATCAACAACCGGTTTGTCAGAAATAGATGTCCAAGAGATTAAACAATATGTGGGATATGCTGCCGAAAAAATGTATCCAGACCCAAGATTTAATAATTATACGGTATACATTGCATATAATGACCTGCAAGATATTGTATGGATTGAAAAAAATCAAGAAGGCAGATTGAAATTAAAAAAGACATCTGCCAATCCGGAAATTACCAACGGAAGTAGTTGCTATAGTCTGGCTGGTGCAAAGTATGGGATTTTTTCGGATGAAAAATGTAGCCAACGTGTAGGAGAGTTGATTACCGATGAATCCGGAAACACACCAGAGTTGGTAGTACGAGCGGGAAGCTATTATTGCAAAGAACTGGAAGCACCAAAAGGATATGCTCTGGATAAGAGAGTGTATAAGGTGGAGGTCACTGCTAACCAAACAGCAGAGCTGAAAGTGGTGGATATTCCTCAGATGGATCCGGTCGGAGTGCTGCTAGGAAAAGTGGACAAGGAAACCAACCAGAACAAGCCGCAGGGAAGCGCTTCTCTGGAGGGTGCAGAGTTCACGATGAAGTATTACGCGGTAGATCCCAAAACCAATGGCAAGGAGGATCCCGCTGGAAAAGGACATCAGCCAAAGCGTACATGGGTATTTAGGACAAATAAGAACGGGTTTTGCGAATATAATAAACAGTTTTTTGTAAAGGGGGATGAATTATATTTAGCACCAAGTGGGGTACCATCAATTCCTGTAGGTGTAATTACAATTCAGGAAACAAAAGCCCCAACAGGATATTTATTGAATCCAACAGTGTATGTTGTTTCTATTACAATGGAAAATAATGGAAGCGAGTTTGTTTATACCTATAATGCACCAACTGTTCCGGAAACGATTTTGTCACTAGAAATTGTCAAGAAAGAAAAAGGGATTGATCGACCAATTCCAGGAGTTATATTCACGCATACAAATCCAAACGGAAGGAAAACAGATGTGACAACAAATGGAAAAGGCAGTGTGACTTTAAAAGGCTTGAGTCGTGGAATACATACGATCCAGGAAAAATCTGTGCCGGCAGGCTACAGTAAGAATCCGGGAGTTGTAAAATTCAAAGTAGATGAAAAGAACAAAATTACGGAAGTAGGAAATACGTCTACGGAAGCAAATGGAAAAATGATTTTGACTCTAAAACCAGATGGAACAGGTCAGTTAAGTGTGGAAGATACACTTGCTCCTTACCGTTTGCTGCTTCATAAAGAAAATGATAAAGGAAAATTGTTGGAAGGCGCAGAGTTCACGCTTTATGCAGATCAAGAGTGTAAGAAGGAGTTGCAAAAGCAGGTTACAGATTCAAAAGGGACACTGGCATTTTCCAATCTGCAGGTAAATACCAAATATTATCTGAAGGAAACAAAAGCGCCGGAAGGCTATCGCATTCCGGTAGGAGCAGACGGAACTCCAGTCGTTTATGAAATCTACACAAAGAGCAATCCGGTAACAGGTGCTTTTGAATATTATGTGAATGGAACGAAGCATACGGAAACCAGCGGAGATTTTGCAATTACCGGAACGAAACAAGATCGAGAGGTCAATCTGAAAGTGGTAAACATCATCGGATTGCAGATGCCGGAAACCGGGTCTACAATACCTTTGCTACTGATTTTAATAGGCATGGGATGTTTTGTAGCAGTCATGTATCAATATCGAAAAGGGGGAAAAATTAATGAGAAAAAATAGAGGGATTTTTTTGGCTAGCGCATTATTGTTAGCAGTATCTTCAGGAACAATTGGACAGGGAATGTCCGTTTTTGCTGCAAAGGAAAGTGCTGTAAAACAAATGGAAGAACGGAAAGGAGAAACACATGGAGGAGTCATTTCTTTTGGTAACGGAAATGCGAGTATCACAATCAAAGGGAAGGAAGGACAGTCTCTAGTCGGAAAGAATTTCTATGTATATCAGCTTTTCTTTGCAGAAAATGCCAAAGGCGGGGAATCTATTAATTACACCTTCCATCCGAAATATGAGGAAGCAGTAAAAACCGTAGTAGCAAAAGGACTTACAGAAAGTGGGAAACCGACTACTGCAGAAAACGTGACGGAATATATGGCAGTGGATTATATTCAGTCCTTAAATTCTTACAAAGTGGAGGGGGCAACCACTCCGCAGGAGTTGGAAGGAAGTTATAGCCAGTTCCGTTATTTTGTAGAAACTCTGCGAGATGAATTGGAAACAAGGAAGATCGTAGGCGATGAAGTATCGGTTACGAATACGCAAGCAGATAATTCTATTCGGATTGAGGGACTGGAATATGGGTATTACCTTGTGGATGAAGTGACAAGAGTCCAGGGAACCCATGCGGCAGGAAGTCTCTGCATGGTCAGCACGGCAAATCCGGCAACCGAAATCCAGGTCAAATCGGATTATCCAACTGTGATCAAGAAGATTGATGAAGACGATCAAAATGAGCATATCAAGGATCCGGATGGCTGGAATGATATCGGGGATTATGAGATTGGGCAGACGGTTCCGTTTAAATATGAATCCAACATTCCGAATATGAATGGATACAAAACATATTACTATGCATGGCATGACCAGATGGATCAGGCACTTACTTTCCAAAAGGAGAGCGTAAAAGTTGAAATTACCAATGACGAAGGAAAGAAATATACTTTAAAAGATGGCGAATTTGAAATTCAAATGCCGTCTACACAAGGAGAAACCTTTGCAGTCATTGTAACGGATATCAAACAAATCGTTGACAGGGAGTTCCCAAATTTTAATGAGAAGAATGAAAATGTCTATGGACAGAAGGTGCTTCTGCGGTACGATGCGGTGTTAAATGATAAAGCGGCAAATGATACAGGACGTCCAGGGTTTGAAAATGATGTCCGTCTGGAGTTCTCCAATAATCCGGACAGCAACGGAGGTGGAAGTACCGGCTATACGCCGTGGGACACCGTAGTGTGTTTTACCTACCGCTTGGACCTTGTAAAAGTCAATGATCACGATCAAACATTAGCCGGAGCAAAATTCCGATTATATAGCGATGAGAATTGTGAAAATGAGGTATATGTGAAAGACGAGCAAAATGGTTATCATGTGATCAATCGTGATGTACTGGGAGGGACAGATCATACTGGGGGAACAAAACCGAAAGAAGCAGTAGAAATGATCACAGACTCCAGAGGAGAACTTTCTATTATTGGATTGGATCAAGGTACATATTACCTGAAGGAAACAAAAGCTCCAGACGGTTATCGTCTGTTGAAAGATCCAATTGTGTTGAAAGTGATGCCGACATACACGGACAAGCGTGATGAATATGTGAAAGGACAGGGAGCAACAAATGAAACGCTTCAGAAACTGGAAGTAACGGCACATATTAAGAGTTTTTACGATGGAAGTGAACTAGAGGAGGATCAGCAGCTAGAAACAGACGCGGAAAATGGAAATGCAAATTTAACAGTTGTGAACCGGGTAGGAAGCAAATTACCAGTAACCGGAACTCCTGCAATGGCAGCACTTTTATTAACGGGATGTGGATGTATGCTGATTAGTATTGTGCTGGTGAAAAAGAAAGGAACGAAGAAAAAATGATGCGGAATCGCATAGGAATCAGACTTCTGTTTCTGATAGGATTTTTGTGTTGTTGTCTGCCTCTTTTCTTGCATTTATACAATGAAAAAGAGCAGCAAAAGGCAGTTGCTACTTACCAGAAAAAATTGCAGACGGAAAAAGATACAACAGAGCAAACTAAAAAGAAAGCAGAAGAATATAACAGCCTTTTGTTTCAAACGCAAGGAATACAAGTGGAAGGAAGCGATAAAGAAAAATTAAACGAAGCATCATATGGAAAGCTGTTAAATCCGACTGGAACCGGAATTATGGGGAGTTTGGACATTCCCAAAATCGGAATTGAACTTCCTATTTATCATGGAACAGAAGAGGAAGTGTTGTCAAAAGGAGTGGGACATCTTTTAGGAAGCAGCCTGCCGGTAGGAGGGAAAAGTACACACAGTGTACTTACTGGGCACCGGGGACTGCCCCAGTCCAAATTACTAACGAGGCTAGACGAAATGGAGGAAGGAGATTATTTTTTCCTTCATGTCCAAAATGAAACACTTGCTTATAAAATTTCTGAAATCCGAATTGTAAAACCAGAAGAAATTGAAGTATTGAAGATCCGAGAGGGAGAGGATCTATGTAGTGTGATCACCTGTACTCCTTATGGAATCAATACACATCGACTGATTGTAACCGGAGTAAGAACTCCTTATGAAGCGAAGAAAGAAGCTTCCATGAAAGAAGCATTGCCGTCTACAAGGGAAGTGTTATTCACCTTGCTTCCGTTACTATGGATTCTGATTTTATTTGGATACATGTGGAAGGAGAGGAGAAAGAAAGATGAAGCACCGGATAAAATATAGTATGATTTTACTGGCATGTCTGCTATTGGTAGGAAACAAAAATCTAGCATATGCTAAGGGGATAGAAGAAAGCTTGTTTTCAGAAACAAAAAAGGAAAAGGGGAGTATAACCATTCAGGCTTTAGAAGAGGAATCAAGAAAAAGGCTGGAGGGAGTACAATTTACGGTAATAAAGATTGGAACCTTGCAGGATGGAAGTTATGAGCTTTTGCCGGAGTATGCATCAACGGGAATCAACCTAAATGAACTAAAGAACGCAGAGGAAATGGAAGTGGCTGCAGAAAAACTGGAGAAGGTATGGAAAGAGCAAAGAAAGGAAGAAAACGGAAAAACATTGGATGCAAACGGGAAAATGACGGAAAATAATCTGGATGTGGGAGTTTATCTGTTGTCTGCAAAAGAAACAGAACAGTCAGATCTAGTTTCTCCGACACTGGTATCTGTTCCGATTTTTCAGGATGGGAAAATGAATTATGATATCACGGTCGAACCCAAACATATGAAACGACCTCCAGAAAAAGTAGCGCCACAGACAGGGCTGATGCCAATTGAAACCATGTTATTATTCGCAGGTGGGGCATTACTGTGTACTGCTATGTTAATAGGAGTGAATAGGAGAAAATCTGATGAAAAAAAGTAGATGGATTTTGTGTATCCTTCTACTTTTTTTAGGTGCAACTTGCTTCTTCTTGGCAGAAAAAAGTAGGCAACCCTTTGCGGATGCAAAAAAAAAGGGGGAAGCATTAAAGGAGATTGCAGTCCCGGAAGAACCTGTAGATGTTGGGGAACGTGAGATTGATTTTGCAGCCTTAAAGAAGATCAATCCAGATATTGTGGGATGGCTTTATCTGCCGCAGATTGGTGTGGACGGACCGATCTTGACCGGAGAAACCGATGAAACGTACCTTGCCCGTGACTTTGAAGGAAACGCGAGCGAACTGGGGAGTATTTTTACCTTTGCGGATGCCAAATTATCAGACCGGCAGGTATATCTGTTTGCTCACAATATGGCTTCCGGACAGATGTTCGGAAGTTTAAAGAAGTTTCAGGATCCGGATTTTCGGAAAAAATATCCGGATGGCTGTCTTTATACGCCGGAGCGCACGAAACGGTTCCGGATTACCGGATGGGAATATAAAACAGCAGATGATCCGTGTTTTTCCGTTCGAGAACAGAAAGCTGCCGGTATCGCGTTTGTGACCTGTGTTGGATACTTTCGGACAACGCAACGGCTGGTGGTGCATGCAGAAATTACGAAAGAACAGCTGGCTTTTTAAAACAGCATATCCTAAAAGCAGGAGAGAGGAAACTGCAGTGGAAAAACAAAGGAGGCAGACAATATGAGGCAGAAAAAGAAGATTCTTCTTGCAGGAATCTTGTGCTGCATGTGTCTTGGCAGTGTCTGTGTCAGCATCGGAGTCCGGGGAAGGTTCCCCCGGAAGATCCGGGAAGGGCAGATGCAGATAGAAGAACAGAAGCTACCGGAAAAGACGAAAAACAAACAGGAGTACAAAGAGGAAAACAGGCAGGAAGAAGCAGCCGCGGAACAGAAAGAACGGAGTACGGAAACCGAGACAGAAAAGAATGTCCCGAATGTTCCGGCTCCAAAAACAGGGGATAGCTGGTGGAAATAAAGGAGGAAATCATGGAACAGTACAGAAATGACGAGGCACTTTTAAAAACAGAGTCCTATTTGGAGAAGATGCAGAAAATCTTTGAAGAGCGAGAAGCGACTTACCAGAAGCGCAAAGCAGAATATGACGGGAGAAACCAGGAACTGGAGCAGATCAGGAAGGAATTATGGAAACGTAGCCAGACACTGGAACAAAAAGAGGAGCAATGGAAACAGAATGAGGAGAACTTAGCGAAGCATGAAGCGGAGCTGGTAGAGAAAGAGGCGGTACTTGAGCGGCGAGAGACAGAATTTGCTGAAGAAAAAGCAAAATATGAGGCGCAGTTGCAGAAACAGATCCTAGAACACCAGCTGGAACTGGAAGCACTCCGAAATGAAAAAATGCTAGTAGAAGATGCCAGAAGAGCATATGAATATCAGACCGCACAGCTGGAATGTGGCTTTGGAAAAGATAGGATTGAAAAATGGGATGAGGAAAATCAATCCCTGAAAGAAGAACGCGTACAACTTCAAGATACCATCTGCAAGCTGCAAACAGATCTTCGGAATATAAGAAAAGAAAAGGAAGAAACGGAAAAAACATGCGGTCAGTTACAAAAAGAGCGACTGAAGTTACTAGAAAAGTTAATGGGTGTTGCAGAATCCGATTCGGAGTTTGAAACCCCGTCTTTGTCGGAAGAAATGGAAGAAGAGAATCCAAAAGAAAAAGAGGAAGGTTTTTCGATTTCTTCCTATGAACAGGAAGATAAAATGTATTCGGATGAAAAAAATAGGATTGTTTCTGAGAAAGGGAAAGAAGTACATATCCCCAGATTAGGAAAAGAAGAAAGAAGCCCAGAGAAAAAAGAATCTGTTTCGGAAAGGATTCCGATAGAAACGGTAGAAATTACCAGAGAAGAACTGACGGCAAACGTCTTGAAAAGCTATCTGGAAAAACATGATCCGGCAGTACAGCCGGAAATCCGGCATTCCGAACACGGGGAACAGCTTCACATGGAGGCAAAAAACCTGACGTATGTATTTTTGTTCCAAGATGAGATCATCCAGTTTGAAGTGTCTGCAAAACGGAAAGAAAGCCGTGCCTTGAAGGAAAAACTGGAGAGAATGAATCGGGAAGTTCCAGGAATCCAGTTTCAGTATGACAAAAAAGAAGGATGCGTATTTGCAGGCGGCTACCTGACTGCAGATATGACTCCAAGTCAGGCAATGGAACGTGTCGGGGAAGTTGCAGGACGCTTTGCATCCTAAATACAAAGGAACAGAAAGAAAGGAGAACATATGTTTTATACAGTTATGGGAGTGATTCTGTTAGGGATGGCATGCATTGGGGCAGTTCTTTTTATCTGGCAGGATATGCGGGATCGTAGAAATACCATGCCCTGGAAGAAACGTCCCCCGAAGAAAGGATACAGTGAAGAGTTCCTTGCTTCAATCGAAAAGGCGTATGAAGCTGCTGGAAGCATCCGGGGGATGCTTCAGATTATGGAAGAAAAATATCCAAAAGAAAAACGGAGAGCAGAGATTGCATTGGCATATCTAGATTACAGTCGTTATAAAGACTTTGAAACTACACTGGATTGCTTTTCCGATGGGAGCATAGCTTGCAAAAAAGCAATCGAAGAAGTATTGTTACGAGAAATTCAAAAACGACAAGCTTTGGTTTGCCGGGAACATTAAAAACACAAGAAGCAAAGAAAACAAGGAGGATATTACATGAGAAGAAATAATTGGAAAGCAAAAATTTTAGCATTAATTGGAATTCTGGCAGGAATCTTAGCAGGAGGTGCTGCAGCATGGGCGGCATGGAAATATGCCGGTGCACAGTACGTAGGACTTACGTTTTTTACAGTCATGCCACTTGTAGCAGCGCTTTTTATTCTGATTTTGATTCGGTTATTTGGCAGAGATGATGATTAAGTTTTCGGAGAGAAGAAAGAAAAGAGGAAAAAACAAATGAAAGAAAAACAGATAGGAAAAAATGAGATACAGAAAAAGGATAGTCGTGAATTTTGGAAAAAGCAGAAAAAGCTGTTTCTTTTTCTCACGGTTCTTGCGCTTACAGGAGCCAGTCAGATGACTGCTTTTGCTGCAGGAGCAAACGGTGTGATTCAAAGTGGATTTAATGCTGTTTATCAAATCATTGCAGCAATCGTATCTTCTATCGGTAGCCTGTTTTTGTTGTGGGGTGTATTTGAATGGGCGCAATCTTTAAATACTCAAGATGGAGGCGCACAGTCAGCGGCATTTAAAAGAATTGGAAGCGGAATTGTTGCAACGGTTGCGCCTCAGATTATTCCGTTGATCAATGGTGGCGGAGGAACACCGTAAGGAGGAAAAAAGATGCCAGCTTGGTTAGAAGAATTTATCGGTGGATTTGTGGGGGATCTATTTTATGATCCCTTTTATAAACTTGCAGAAGTAGTGTGGATCACGCTGATGGATCTAAGTTTAGGAGTAATCGGAAAGACTCCCTCACAGTTTTCTCCATCTGCTTGGAGTTATGTAGCCCATACCTTGTATCCATGGACACTGGGAATCGGATTGTCTATGGTCAATGTATTTTTTATCTGCAGCTTTTTAAAGGCAGTATCAAATCTAAAAGAACAGGTCACCTTAGAATTGTTTATTGAAGGGATGATTCGTCTTGTTGCAGTTAATGTTTTATTCCAAATGGGTTTTAATCTGATGAAGACGTTCTTTTCTATGGCTTCAGCAATGTCGGGGGAGATTATAGATTTTCAGGGACCTCCTCTTTTTACGGAAGAAGTGGACATTGGAAGTCATTTATTCTGGTGGTTGTTTGGGTTGCTATATTTTCTTGTGGCTTTGGTCTGCGGAATCATGATCTTTTTAACTTTATATAGCCGGTATATTAAGCTGTACATGCTTGTAGTCTGCTTCCCGCTTACCATGCCAAGTTTGATCTCCGGGAGGGGAATTGATGAGACCGCAAAGGCTTGGTTGAGAAATTTTCTAGGGAATGCTTTTGAGGTGGTGGTCATTGCGCTTGTGATATCCATTTCCGGAAAGATTATTGGAGGATTTAATCTGCCGGAGAGTAGTTTTGCTGATTTCTTTGATGGGTTTGGACAGGCGTTAAAATCATTAATTTATATGATCGGGATGACTGGGGCAGTAAAAGGGGCAAACAATTTCATGAATAAGACTTTCCATCTGTAAGATTAAAACGTTCCGGATTTCGGAACAAAAAGTAAAAGAAAGGATGTTCCGAATTTCGGAACAAAGGGGAAAAAATATGAAGTTGGATCTAAACAAAGATTTTGAAAAAGCATATCCACAGACATATTGGAAAGGGATGAGTATGGAAGAGCTAGTCACCATAGGTCTGTTTCTCCCAGTTGTTTTGGGAGTGGCAGGACTTCTTTGGTATTATCAAAAGATTCCTCTGCAGATAGGAGTTTATTTGGGGATTTTTGCAGGACTTCCGGTTGCATTTCTGGGGTTGTTTAAATATCAGGGAATGTCTGTGTGGCAGCTTTATAAAGAATGGAGCTACTGTCAAAAAACGAGAAAACTTTGCGGAGAAAATAAGACAGAAAGAATATGGAAAGAACAGCCGCTCTTTTCTATGACAAACAGGGAAGCAAAGTCAAGAAAAAGGGAAAAAGGAGGAAAGTAGCGTGGCAGTTTTTAACGGAAACAAAGCATTCCGGCAGAAAAGAGTATTGTCTCAGCCGGTTGTGCCGGTGCCAAAAACAGTGAAGGAAACCTTAAATGTAGTAAAAGCTTATGAAAATGGATGTTTTCGGTTAGAGCCAAAGAAGAGAAATACGCTGTATGACAGAGCCTATTTATTTGAGGATGTCAATTATATTAATAAGGATAAAGGGGAAAAACGTCTGTTTTTGTCAGAATTGATGGATTTCTTAAATGGGATGGAAGTTCATTTTAAGATTTCTCTGTGTAATTCTTACCAATCACTGGAAACATTTCTCTCCTCTGTGAGAAATGAAAAGAACCGAGAAACGTATCCGGAGATTGCAAAAGGGATTCGGCAGTGGCAGGAAGAAGGGTTAAAGGATATGAATCCTACGGTACATACCTTACGGATTTTAACAGTGACTTGCAGAGCAGACAATGATACGCAGGCAGGAATCTACTTCCGGGCTCTGGAGCCTGTGCTTGAAGAAGCCTTTGAAGGATGGGGAAGCCGGGTAGAACCGCTCAATGCAAAGGGACGGTTCCGGATTCTGCAGGGGATCTATCGTCCGGAAGAGGAGGCGGCAGATTTTGGGATGCAAGAAACCCTTCAGGATTGGAAAACAGATATTCTTCCTAGAAGCATCGAATCGAAAAGTGACTATCTGATTGCGGGGGATACAATGATGACGGTTCTTGCAGCAACACAGTATCGAAAGTCTATCAATGCAGATACCGTTCTTCAGAGTTTCTGTAATTTACAGTATCCGTCTTTTGTTACGTTAGACTATGAACCTGTACAACAAGAGGTGGTCAATGATAAGTTGGTCGCAATCCAGATCAACAATGAGAGACAGATCAGCGATGAATTAGATCAGAAGAGAAGAAATGGTCAAGTAATCTTTTCTCCATCCTACTCAAAAAAGAAGAAAAAAGAGGATATTGAAGCTTACATGGAACAGGTGGATCAGGATGATGAGAAGGGATGCTTTTTAAATTTTCTCATTGTGGTAACTGCGCCAGCAAAGGATAAAAAAGAGGGACTTCAGATTTTGACGGAACGGATGGAAGAGGTCTGTGCCATCGGGAAGAAGGAGGGAATCCGCTTGGAACCATGTATGTTCCGCCAACTGAAGGCGTTAAACACTGCGTTGCCGATTGGAGGAAGACAAGTCGATTATATGCGGTTCTTTTTAAATTCTTCGCTGGTCGTTCTGCAGCCTTACCATGCTCCGGATATTTTAGAGCCGGGAGGAAAGCTGTTAGGGATTAATAAAACAACAAAAAATTTCATATATGGAAACCGAAAGCTGCTCCCTAATCCACACGGAATCATCATCGGATACTCCGGATCCGGGAAGTCCTTCTTTATCAAGCTGACGGAAATTTCCCAGACACTTCTGGGGACAGATGATGATATCTTGATTTTGGATCCGCAAAATGAATTTGAAAGTATTTGCGAGGATTATGGAGGTGTGTATTTTGACTTGACACCCAAAAGCGGAATTTATCTGAATGGGTTTGAAGTCAGTCAGGAAATTTTTCAGGGAACCCAAAAAGTGAAAAATGAATTTGTAGCAAGGCAGAGCGAATATGCAAAGAGTCTTTGTCAGGCAATCATGCGGAATATTGATGTCACACAGGAACACGACACGGTAATCAGCCGCTGTACTGAGCGTATGTTTGCACAAGTGTTTGCCTGGAAGCGGCTGAAGAAGCAGCCAACTTTGACTTGGCTGCGGGAAGAAATCCGAAAGGAACTGGAGCAGACAGATAACCCTCATGATGAAGCAATAATCCGTCCGATTTATAATTCTTTGGAGGAGTACACCTCAGGAGCCTGCGACATGTTCGGGCATCCGACCAACATCCGTTTCCAGAACCGACTGGTCGGATTTGGGATGTGCAATGTCCCGGAAAATAACTGGGAGCCGGCAATGATCACGGTACTCCATTATTTATCCGGAAGGATGAATGATAACAAGAAACTACAGAGGGCAACGCACCTGATTGTGGATGAAACACAAGTAGTTTCTAAGAAACCGGGATCGGCGAAAATGCTAAATAATGCGATTGTTACTTTCCGAAAATTCGGAGGGATTGTAACACTGGCGATGCAGAACGTGGTAGCGGCACTTGCCAATGAACAGATGATCGAGATTTTTCAGAACTGTTCCTATAAATGCTTTTTTGATCAAGGCGGTGTAGATGCACAGAGTCTTGCGGAGATCCAGCCGTTAAGCGATAAGGAATACCGTTTTTTAAGCAATGGAAAACCTGGAGAAGGAATTTTAATCTGGAATAAGAAGGTAGCTATGTTCAGTGCCCGGATTTCTCAGGACAATGTACTTTATGATACTTATACAACCAACTTCCACGAGGAGGCACAGAAAGCGGAGGACGTTAAAGGTTCCAAAGAATCCTTGGAACGTACGAGACAGGTTTCAGAAGAAGAGATAGAGGAATCCGTGAAATGGCAGGCAGTTTCCGAAGCGGAAGAGGAGCGGATGATCAGACAACTGGCTACCTTTTCACCGGTCAGTATTGGAGATGTTATGGAGCTTTTAAAACTGCCACGGGAACGGGCAGAACTTCTCTGTGAGCACATGGCAGAAAAAGGGGTTTTAAAGAACTGTGGTGGACGTTATGAGGCAGTACGCTAAGCGGAGGAACAGGAATGATTCGTGAGACGAAACAACGGATTGTAAGAACGATCGAAACAGAGGTACATGACAGGGAGGATTCCCTTCCGCTTTCCAAAAATCAGAGGAATAACTCTACGGGGACAGATCTGAAAGCAGGGGAGGCAAAGAGGCTTTCGGCAGTTTCCTTGAATGATCCTGCCGTCTATCTTAGCCGCAAGGAAGAAAAGGAATGGAACTGTCTTTCTCTGCATGCAAGAAAGAAGTTTCAGGTATGGAAAAGCAGTGGACAGTACCAGCAAAGAGAAGGAGAATTACTCCAAGATAACTCTTTGAAAGGAGCAGAATCCAGACGAGGGGAAAAGGTGAAAAAAACTTCCTGGTATTTGGAAGGGAATCGTTTTTCTGCAACAGAAAAGCGGAAATGGCAGGCATGGAGAGAGGATAGGGATATTCAGGGAAAGACGGTAAGAAAAAAGCAACAAGTCGCGGAATCTAGACAGCAGCCAATAGAGGGATTGAGTGGGAAAATTCTTCCTTCAAAGTTTGGAAGTCAGGGAGGGCAGAAAGGAATAACACAGACTATGCAGGGAACCGTGAAAGTTTCCGGGGAAGGAATGAAAGTAGCTGTATCCGGAGCGGAAAGCTCCCACCCTGCAGGGCTTGCTGTAAAAACAGCAAGGAAAACCGCAGATGCCTTTAGACAGTATCTCAAGCAGATGAATGAGGCGGTGCAGGAGTCTGTTGCAAGGCAGCAAACAAGTGATAATGAAATGGAGGAAGGACTGAAAGGGGCTGTACATACTTTGACAATGACAGTTATGAGTCTTGCAACGATGGGAGTGTCCATGTTTCTCAATGCGCTGGTATCATTGACTGCGATGCTTGCAAGCTCTTTTGTTGTTATTTTTGGAGCAATTATAATTGTTTGTGCGGTAGCTGTTATTTTATTCTCTACCATTGCAGGTACAGAATCTCAGCCGGCTACTGGGCATGGATTACCGCCATTTGTGACGGAAGATATGATGCAGGCTTTTTTCGAAACGCAGGAAAAGAATGGGGTTCCAGTCTCTACGGGGATTGCACAGTTGATTGCAGAGTCCGGATTTGGGACATATGGACCTGGTGGTGAGAAAGGGCAGGGACTGTCTTCATTAGCATATGAATATAAAAATCTGTTTGGAATTAAGTATTTTTCCGGAGATCAGTATGCTAGTGGATCGGTAGATATGACAACCGGAGAAGAAACAGAAGGAGGTGGGAGCATTACTGGAATTGGATCTTTTGCAAAGTACCCAGACTATGCTTCGTGCATCAAACAGCGCGCCTGGATGTTAAAACGTGATCCGTATGCAAGTAAGGTGAATCCATACCGAAATCAAAATGATGGGAAGTATTCGAAAGAAGCGGCACAAGGGTACATAGAAGGAATTCGGCTTGCAGGATGGGCGACTTCTAGTTCCTATGTGAAAGCTTGTATCGGGCATATGGATACCTACAATCTATATCGTTTTGATAACATGACTTATGAAGAATATAAGAAATCAGGAAGCGGAAATTATGATGGAGTGGAAACAGAATTGATGAAGAGGATTGCGGCGATTGCAAGAGAAAATCAAGGCTTATATCCATGTACACCAGATATGTGTGCAGCGTGGGTGACTGGTGTTTATCAGGCGGCAGAAGCCCCAGAGATTCCTTATGGAAACGCAATTGACATGTGGAATACTTACCAGAATACAGGAAATACCAGCATGGAAAATATACCGCCCGGAGCGATTGTTTGCGGAAGCGGAAGTGGAGCGATGGGAGCGCTCTATGGACATGTAGGGATCTATATTGGGAATGGACTGGTTGCGAATAATATAGGGCGTTTTTCTATCGAAACGGTACAAGATTGGGCAAGTTGGCAGACTGCAACTTGTCAGGGTCATACTGGCTGGATCGGATGGGTTTATCCGGGAGGAGTCCCGACAAAATAGAAGCGATCCCCAGAAGGAAAAGAACTTATAAAGGAGCAGAAAATGAGGAAGAAAATCATTGCGATTCTGGCTGGAACTGTGTTACTTGCGGCTGCATTTACCGGACTGTTTTTTTATCAGAAACAGACGGTTGACAGACAGAAAAACGAAGCAGAGCAGCCGAAAAAGAAAGTGGAAAACAGTAGTCCTTCTCGGAAGGAAAAAGAAGATGGAAAACAGATAAAAGAGAAGGAAAAAGAAATTGGAAATGGGGAGAAAGAAAGCAGAAAAGAAGAGGAACAGGAAGGAGAAATTTTAGAAATGATGAAGGAAGAAACTGTACCAGGCATGGAACTTTCCGGTTTCCCAAAAGAGGTATTCACTCTGCTTAGAAAAGATACCAAAGAACTGTCCGGACTGGTAAAGCAGTGGACACTGGAGAACGGATTTTCTAGTGCAACTGGTGTTGAATATAGTGAGCCGATAGAGGTTCGATTTCAGGAGAAAAAGTGTAGCATATCTTGTAAAATTTTGTTCGAAGAACAGGGCAACGGAATCCATCAGGAGAGTGGCACACAGATCATTTTTTTAGACTATTTCTGGGAGGAAAATCTGTTGCAGATACACAGATAAAAAATAGAGAAGCAGGTAGAAAGGAAGTGAACTTTTTGGAACGGATATTGAATAAGATTGGGCAGGAATGGGAAATTTTTATGACGGAATGCAACCTAATGAGCAAGCCCGGAATCATTTCCAAAAGTGAAGAAATCACAGAAAAGAGAAAGATTTATCAGAGCTTAAAACATCTCTGTGAGACAGAGCCAGAACGCTGCAGGATCCTGGTACATATGGATTTCATTTTGGAAGGAGCATACCGTTTTGTTCAGGATCAGAAACGTCCGCAGGAAACGGTGGAACACACCCTGAAGAACTGGATGGACTCCATGAAAAAAGGAACCTGTAGCATGTAAAAAGAAGCAGAAAATATAGGGGAAACAGAAAGAAGAACAGAGGAAAAAGCCTCCGAAAATCCCGAAAAAGAGAATATGTATACAATATACTATATGCAATTATGATTATCTCAGGGGTCTTAGGGGGCTGCCCCTAACAAGAGGGAAAAATGTATACATTTTGCGTATCTTGCCAACCCTGAAAGGGTTGCAGTTTACGGAAGAAAAGGAACTCTCACACGGAAAAACAAGGGTGATTGTGATACAAAAGGTAACTGTTTGTGATACAGTTGTTAGCAATCAGTGATACAAAAGGTAACAGCTGTGATACAGTTGCTAACAATTAGTGATACAAAAGGTAACAGCTGTGATACAATTGTTAGCAATCAGTGATACAAAAGGTAACAGCTGTGATACAGTTGTTAGCAATTAGTGATACAAAAGATATAGCCGCCACTTCCGGAAGTTAGGTAACCTAAAGTAACCTAGAACGCAAGGACATAGTATGGTATAGTATAATGAGAAACAAATACGAAGGAGATGAAATTATGGTCAGAATACAAAAAGCATTTCGACTTTCTGAGGAAGCGATTCGTGCCATTGAAGAACGGGATCGCAGTAAATATCGTACTGCTCAAGAGTATATCGAAGCGCTGATTTTACACAGCGACAAGAAGACAACCATTGAAACATTGGCAGATAAAATAGATGGACTTGAGGAAGAAATCAGCACCCTGAAAGAAGAAATGAAAAGGGAAAATGAAGAGCAGATACGAAGGTTGGAAACACTATTTGGGCGTTGCCTAGCAGAGACAGAAAGAAAAGAACAGAGACGTATCGTCAGTTACCAGAGTGCACCGCCGGATGAGGTGATTTAACAGAAGGAAACTGAAAAAGTAAAGAGCATGGAGAGACATCATAGGATGTCTTTTTTTCGTGCCTGAAAAAGAAAGCGAGGAGCAAATATGAGTTTAAAAGAACAACTGGAAAAGGTACAGAAGGAGTTACAAAAACTGGAGGAACAGAAGAAGGACGCGCTCATTCGGGAGAAAGAATTGAAGCTGAAAATCGAATTGGAAGAAACGAAAAATGAGGTGAAAAAGAACAGAAAAGTGATGGAGATTGTGGAAGAACATTTTGGAGAAGTAACAGAGGAGAACTTCAAACTTTTTCAGCGAATCATGGAAGAACAGTCTGAACAAATAAGACGAAAAAAAGAGCAACTTACTTTGTAATAAGAGAATAGAAAAGCAGGTTGAGAATGATAAAAAAACAGAGGAAAAAAGAGTTTATACTAAGTCTTCGAGTATCGAAGGAAGAATATGATTTTTTACTTGCAGAGGCAGAAAAAGATTTCGCAACAAATAAGAGGGCAGGTGGAAAAAATTTGTCCGCCTATTTAAGAAAGATTGTATTGCAGCGAGTAGGGTATCAGACAGACGAAAAATTTCAGAGGGAGCTTAAAGAACTGGTCTATCAGATCCGAAAAATCGGAGTCAATATCAATCAGGCAACGAAGCAGTTGAACACAGAATACCGCACAATGGAAGCTGCTAATCGCCTAGAAGAAAGCATGGAGTTGGTAAAGATACAGCTCCATGAAATACGGCAGGAGTTGAAGAAACAGTATGGCGATCACAAAGATGATGAACATTAAAACGCAGTCCAATTTATACAATGCGATTGCATACATTATGCGTGAAGAAAAAACAGAGGAATCTCTCTGGATCGGTGGGAACGCAGGGGATAACCCAGAAGAAGTTTACCGGGTAATGATGCAGACGAAACAGGACTGGGGAAAATTAAATGGGAGGAAGGGATACCACTTTGTGATCAGCTGGAAGCCGGGGGAATGTGATCCGGAAAAAGCCTATCAGGTTTTGCAGGAATTTAGCCAGGAATATCTCAGTGGAGAGTATGATTGTGTGTTTGCGATCCACACAGATACCGACCATTGCCACGGGCATATCATCTTTAATTCCGTAAATCGAGTAACCGGTTATAAGTACCGCTATGAGCGTGGGGACTGGGAGCGTTTTATTCAGCCAGTCACGGATAAAATCTGCCTGAAATATGACCTGCCACGGTTGGAATATGAAAAGGAAGCACGAAAGGGAATGGCATATGTCCAGTGGAAAAATGGAGGGAAGGATAGTTTTAAAAATCTGATCCGGACAGACATCGATTATGCAGTTTCCCATAGTACATCCTATGATGAATTTTTGGGGAGTCTGAAACACTTTGGATATGAAATAAAGACTGGGATCACTAGACAGAATGGAAAGGAAGAGGAAGTACTGTCTTTGAAACTTCCGGGGCAGAAACGGGCATGGCGGACGAAGGAAAAGACCCTTGGGAAAACATACACCGTGGAAGCCATCCGGGAGCGGATCCAAAATCAGAAAGAGATTTTTATCCGTCCCAGATGCCATAAATTGAAGAGATGGGAAAGGAAGGAAAGCGGCAGCATGTCTCGGATGATCAGGAGTATCTCTGGATACCAGAAACTCCATGTGCGGGACGTGTATCAGATCCAGAACCGTTATGCCAGACATAATATCTATGCCGTAAACCAGGCGCAGATCCGGAAAAATCTGCTCCAGATCCGGAAGCTGAAAGAGGACTGCCGGTATCTGCTGTCCATGCAGATCCGTAGCAGGGAAACACTTTTGGAGCGGGAGAAAACACTTGTGAAAGAAGAACTGTATCTGAAGCAGAAACAAAGAGTGCAGGAGCATGTCGCAGAACTGGAACCGTATCAAAAAGTACAGCAGCTTGAGCAGGAATTAAAGGAGATTCCAGCATGGGAAGATCGATTTGAAGAGGTGTTAGATGAATTGGAATGCTTGCACAAAGATTTGCCCGAACCTATGGAGGATTTAAAGGAAATCCGGGAAAAACTGGCGGGGATCCGGGAAGAAAAAAGATTGATTCGGCAGATCAAAAAGATGGATGAGGAACATAAGGGGCAGGATCTGAGCGTACGGCATTTTCCAATGCCAAAAGAAAAAGTCGGGATACAAAGACCAGAGAAAAGAGGGAAGGTATGGAAGAAATAAAATCGTTTTTACCGGAAGAATTAAAGGCATACCAGATTTGTGTTGCCCGTTGGCAGGAGATCGACATCAATACCATTCGGAATATTCTGGAAAAAGAGATGGTATGGAAGAAACGGGAATGGATGTATCTTTGTGCGTTAGATGGCATTCCGGATGAAAAACTGGAAGAAATGATCGATTGGGAACTTGCGGAGATTCAGGAAGCGAGGACAAATTTTCTTCAGGAGAAGTTTCAAAAATCAGAAGAACTGTCTGAGGGGAAAATCCGACAGCTACAAGAACAATTAAGTGCACTTCAGAAAGAAAATGAAGAACTGGAACGTATGATCAAAACACAAGTGGATGATTTTCTTCGGAAGATCAATGGGGAGAAAGAAACGGCAGAAAAAAAGATCCAAAAGTTGGAGGAAAGACTGAAGGGAGAAACAGAAGCCTTACAGAAAGTGCGGGAGGAGCTGACAGTTTCCCAGAAAATCTGCAGGGATGATGAAGAAATCATCAAAAATCTGAAAGAGAAATACCGAAGCAGCAAAGAGGAACTACAAAGATATAAGTTCCAGCAACCAAAAGGCTTACTGCCAGTGCCCGTAGAAGCGGAAGAAACCAGCTTTTTTAAAAAGTTTTGGAACCGCTGGAAACGAAAGAAAGAGGAAAAAAGATTTCACACCTTATGGGCGTTACGGGAAGCGGAAACCGAGAAATTTGTACAGGCAGTCTTCGGGGATCCAAAGATGCAGCCTGAGCAGGAAGACTATCTTCTGGAGTGCCTGCAGGAAGGGGATCCAGTAGAAGAAATCCTTGTTTACGGGAAATCTTGTTTTAGCGTGGATCAGATGAAACAGCTGCGCAACTACCACAAAAATAAGGTGTTGCAGGAACAGCAGAAAGGAAAGAAAACATGGAGATGAAAGAGCGGTGGCAGATTGAAGCAGACATTTATCTTGCGGAGAAACAAGAGCAGGAAGACGGTGTGTGGGCATATGGAGAAGTGACGGTGGATCAGTTGATGACATTTCAGGTGCGGGTACTGACCTGCACAAAAGAGAATGGGGAAAAATCTTCTTTTGTGACGTATCCAAGAAGACAGCGAAATGGAAAGTGGGAAGATCTGGTACGTCCGGATAAGGAACTGAGGGAAGCGGTAACAAAAGCAGTTCATCAGGCGATTCAGAATGAGATTACAAAGGATCTCCATCTGCCAGAAGTAACGGTGCTGCATATGACAAAACTTCCGGTAAGGAAAGACCAGGCGGTTCCAATTCTGGCAGTTGCAACGGTGGAAGTTTTGGGACTTACCGTTTCCGGTATTACTGTAAAGCAGGGTAAGGACGGACTTTTTTGTAACATGCCTCAGTATTACAGCGAGAAAAAAGGTTACCGGGATGTTGTACATGGCACAACAAAACGGATGCAGGAAGCGGTGTTTGAAAAAGTGCTTGCTACCTATGAAATGGCAGGAAAAGAAAAGGAGAATACGAAATGACAAAACAGCAGCAACAGCTGGCAGAAGAATTTGTAACCTTACTGGAAACGGAACAGCTAGAGTGGAAGAAAGGATGGAGCGGAATCTCTGCCAGACCATATAATCCGATAACCGGCACGGTTTATCATGGAGTAAATCGTTTCCGGTTACTGTTGACTGCACAGGCGCTGGGGTATCAAGATCCCCGTTGGTGTACATTCCATCAGATCCAGAAAAACAACTGGAAACTGAAGCGTGGAAAGGGACAGGCATCCAAAGTGGAAATCTGGATGCCGTATGACCGGGAATTAAAGAAATGGATTACCTGGGAAGAATTTCGCGAGCAGGGAGGAATCACGGAACGTTACTGTCTGCGTACCAAATCCTATCCGGTATTTAATGGAGATATGATTGAAGGAATCCCTCCGCTGGAAGTGACTTTGCAGGAAGTCGATCCGGTAGAACTGGTTGACACCATTTCAGATAGTATGCAGGTGCCGATCGTGTACCACGAAATAGACCGGGCATTTTATCGACCGTCAGAGGATCGGATCTATCTCCCAAACCGGGAACAGTTCTTTTCTACCTATGATTATGCTTCTACGGCTTTGCATGAACTGGCACATGCCACCGGGGCAGCACACCGGTTAAACCGAAAACTGACAGGAAGTAATTCTCAGGAATCCTACGCACAGGAAGAACTGGTTGCTGAGATTACTTCCTGTTTTTTGTCCAGCGAACTTCCAGTGAAGCAGACAGAAGAACACATCAGGAATCATCAAGCTTATGTGCAAAGCTGGATCCGACAGATCCGAGAGAAGCCGGAAAGTCTGATAAGAGCCATTCAGTCTGCAGAACAGGCGAGTAATTATTTGGAATACCATGGGAAACGAATCACATGGGAAGAGTATCAGGAAAGGGTGGGAGAAGTGCAAAGCAATACTCCTTCGGAGGAAAAGCTGCCAGAAAAGCATCCGCAAAGGGAAGAAAAAGAAAGGATGGATCCTATTTTGAAAGACGTTCCGGATTCTGGAACAAATCAGAAAAGGAAGATTGTGGCAGTAGAAAGCACAAAAGACTATGAGGATCCGGACTTTACCCCAAACAGATACAATAGCAAGGGATCCGGAAGGGAAGATTATTACAGAGTTGTCGGTATTCAGGAGGGTGGCTGGTATGTGGAACCGGTAGATGATAAAATTTACCACTCTTACCGGGAGGCTGAAAAAGCAATCAAGGCAACTCCAGCTTGGAAGCAGATTTCATATGACAGACTGATTCAAGAATCCGGAAAAGAAAGAACAAGAAAACTAGAAGCCAGGGAAAAGATTCGGACAGAGGTAGAAGATCTGGAGGAGAAAATCGGTCGGCTTAAGGAGAAACAAAGCTATCTGAAACAGCTGCTAAAAGAATGTGAGGAAAATCCAAAGCTGGCGCAGGCACGGCAACAGATCCTGGAATATGAAAAGAGTATCGGGAGAATGGAAAGCCGTATGAAGGAGGCAGGAGAAAAGGAACTTTTGGCATATGCAAAACAATGCGAGGAATATCTTTCGTTTGGAGAATCTGTGGATAAACTTACAGATGTCCTAGAAAGTAAAGAGCAGATGTCAATGCGAGAGGCAGTTTCTGTGTGCAAAACTCCGGATCTTTTGCAAAAAGTAGGGTGCAAACCGCTTCCAATGCATATGAGTCAGCAGCATTTATTGGACTGCATGCATCCAAAGCAAAAAGAGAATGCACATTACCATGGATTGACTAGAGAAGAAATAAAAAAAATCCCAGAAGCATTGGAACGTCCAGTTATTTTAGCAGAATCTATGACGAGAAAAGATACCTTGATTGCTCTGCTGGATTATCGGGAACAGAATGGAAACCCTCTTCTTGTGGCGATTCGACCAGATGGAAAGGCGTTGTATCAGGTAGAACAGGTTGATTCTAATTTTATTATGAGTGTTTACGGAAAAGATCACTTTCAAAGCTTTTTACAGAAGATGATAAAAGAAGATAAACTGATTTATGTCGATCAGGAGAAAGGAAAACGATTAGGCTACTTTGGAAAAGAAATAGAACAGTTTGCTTTCAAAGATAAGGAGATTTTAAAACAGATTTCATCACAGATTGTGGAGAAAGGAAAAAGAATCGGAAGACATCTGTAAAGTGTTCCGAATTTCGGAACAGGATGCAGATAAAAAAACAAGTCCCCCTGACTTGTCAGGGGGACAGAGCTTGCGTTATTGCCGCTCCGATTGCGACAAGACCACCTTGCTCCTTGTCTTAAATAGTATAAAACACTATGGATGAAAAGTCAATAAAAAGCAGAAAAACAAAGACGGAAGTGTTCCGAATTTCGGAACGGAAAGGAACGATATGGATAACAGAAGGGAAGAACAGGAAGTTTTGATGACAATACAGAATCTGGGAAAACTTGGGGCATTTATGGATCCCTTTTTCAAACTAACTGCGGTAGGAACAATCTTGCTTATCCAGCATTTTTACAGAATGTACCGGGAGGGAAAACTAAGCAGGAAAGAGTTTCAATCCATTCAGGAGTTTTCTAAGCTGACAAAAGGAAATTTCAGTATCGAAAACGTGCCAGCGAAAAATGTACAGGAATTGAAAAAAAGTGGTCTGCTACAAAGTCTGGAAGAACGGGGGATCCGGTATATGGCATTGCCTGATTTAAACAAGGAGGATGGCTTTGTCCAGTTAGCAGTATATGGTGTGGACAAGGAAGTGTTCTGCAGCACTTATGAGAGATTTCTGATGTCCAGAATGCAGGGAGGGGAACATGATCTGCAAAGTTTAAATAACTTAACAAGCGGAAGGACAAATATTATCAGCGTACCAGCGGAAGGAGAAATGCAGCTGATCCAGGAAGACTTTGCTTCCCTGCAGGTCAATTACGCAGTCCTGCCGGATCTGAATGTGGGGGATGGAGAGATACAGCTGGTAGTGGCAAACACAGATCTTCCGAAAGTAGAGCATTGGTATCAGATGTATCAGGAGAAATGTCTGTCAGAGGGAAAGAAAGTAGGAGATTTTAAAGTAGTAGGTATGGAAGAATATCAGGAAACAGGGAAATTAACGGAAGAGGCATATGTGGATACTGCATCAAAAGACCTGAAAGAGCAATTGCAGAAATATGAAGGAAAAGAGCCGGGGGAACTGGAAAAGCAGCTGATAGAAAAAGAGAGTGAAATTAAAGGTGTTAATCACGAACAGTATTTGAAATTGCATCAAGATCCAGAATACATTGAACTGACGATCAATGAGGAAGCATTAGTAAAAAAATCTACATTTGCAGGAAATCCGTCTGTGGAAAAGTATGGAATGTTCGGAAGCCGCGTACCTCAGACCTGGGGAAAAGAAGAGCTGACATTAATACTGCCGACAGAAAGAGTTTTTCTTACCGATAATGGACAGACGTTTATCGGATTTGTGAAGAAAACAGAAGAGCCGTTGTTACTTGGAGCAAATGGAAAACCTTTGCCAAGAGAACGACGAATGAGTGGGAAAGAACTATATGAACGTCATTATCATACGACAAAGCGGGATTATAAACAATTAGAGCGTACAGTGAAAACACCGGAAAAAAGGATTATTCCAGACGAAGTCCCACAGATAGAAAAAATAAAAATACCAAAGATTCCAGGAAGGAGCAGATAACATGGTAAGACCAATCCAGAGAAGAAAACTGCCGTGGGGACTTTTGACTGTCCTATTGGTTCTCATGCTGATTCTTGCCTATTTGCTGTCCGGGCTTATGAAACTGGATGGAGTAACGTTTCTGAACTGGCAGAACAGATTTGCCGAAGTTTTGCTCCATCCGTTCCGGAACTGGTGGAATGAAAAAAGCGTTGCTTTTTTGGGGATTGCCTTTTTTGCGTGGTTTGGAATTGTTACCTATCTGATGGATGATTACCGAAATCGGCAGGCAGGTGTGGAGCATGGTGCAGAGGAATGGGCGGATCTAAAGCAGATCCGCCATACACTGACTGACAAAGACGAGACAAAAAATACATTGCTCAGTGAGAATGTAGCAGTGGCAAATGAGAGGTTATCCAATCAGAACATACTGATTGTAGGAGGAAGCGGAAGTTATAAAACAACCTCCATTGTTACACCCAATTTGCATCTTGCAGCAATGACGAATGTTTTTCTGGATATCAAAGGAGAACTGCTGAGAAAAAATGGCAATTATCTAAAAGAACATGGAATTGCGGTAAAATCTTTAAATTTTATTAACATGGAACAGTCCGATCGATGGAATCCTTTTAATTATATTCACAGTGAAAAAGATCTGGTAAAGATTGTTACAAACCTTCAGGAGTCTGTCAAGCCTCCGGATGCAATGAAAGGAGAACCGTTCTGGGATGAGGCATCGGGACTCTATCTCATGAGCTTGTTTGCTTATGAGTGGTTCCGTCAGGAAGAAGAGAAGAAAGAGCATCCTAAGCACTATCAGGTTGCAACATTGCCAAGAGTGGTGGAACTTGCCAATATGGAGATGCAACCGGGAAGTCGGGAAGACAGTACTAAACTACAGGAGAAAATGGAAGACCTGGAGAGCAAACACGGAAGGGCATATCCTCCTGTTCGAGACTACTTTAAATTAAAGGGTGCTGCAGAAGCAAAGGAAACAATCAGCTCTGTGATTTTGATGGTAAATGCAATGTTAAGACTTTGTGAAACACCCGAATTAAAGCGGATTTTGGAAGAGGATGATATTGATATTAAAAGTCTTGGAACCGGGGCAGACCATATTCCGGGAAAGAAAACGGCACTCTTCCTTGTGATGCCGGACAATGATCCTTCCTTTAACTTCCTGATCTCCATGTTTTATACAACGATGTATGATGTACTTTTATACACGGCTGATCATGAGTGCGGAGGCAAGCTGCCAATCCATGTGAGACTATGGGCAGATGAATTTTATGCCGGTCCGAAACCGACCAGAACAGAAATCCTGATGGGAACAATCCGCGGAAGGAATATGTCTATCGTGCCAATTTTGCAATCGATCGCGCAGGCACAGGCACTGTTTCCACAGAATAAGTGGGAAATCTTTATCGAAAACTGTGCCGTAATGGTGTATCTGGGATCCGGACCAGGAGCGAAAAGTACACATGAGTATATTTCAAAACTGCTCGGGGATATGACGATTGATACCAGGGATGATGGCAGGAGCTTTGGAAGTCATGGAAACTCCAATATCCAGAACCGGAAAAGTGGGAGAACACTGATGACTCCGGCAGAAGTCAGGAGAATGTCACGCAAAGACTGTCTGATTTTCATCGAAGGGCAGTATCCAATCTTTGACCGGAAAGCCATTCCTTTCCACACGAAACGGTGGATGGAGGCAGAAAAACTTGCCGGAAAAAATGGATACAGACATCCGGTAGAAGTCGTTTTTGATGAAGAAACAAGAAGTTATATTACGGTACAACAAACAGAAAAAATAGAATTCCTGACCAAAGAAGAAAAGGAAATTTACAGGCAGCTTGCAAAAACAGATGAAAATCTCCATTACTGGGAGGTAGATGCAGATGCCTTCCTATACATGAATTTCCGCAGACCACAGCCAACAGAGGAAGAAATCGAACAGATTTTTCAACAGGCAAAAAAGGAAAAGGATGCATTACGACAGCTTCAGAATACGGAAGAAGAACTTCCGGAAGATATTCAAGCAATGCTGCAGCAAGAGAAACCAAATCTGTCCGGAAGTGTCATAGAATGCATAGAACGGTATCAGAAGGAACTGTCAGCACAGCAAAAGGAGATTCTGATTAATAGCCTTGTATTGGGATTGACTGAAAAACAGGTAAAAAGTATGTTTTTCCAACCAAAAGAAAGGATGGAAAAACTTCAGAAAGCATATTTGTTTCAGAATCTTCCGTTCCGAAATTCGGAACACAGTAATGAGGAAGTATAAAAAGAAAGCTGTTCCGAAATTCGGAACAGCTAAAATATTTTTTGGGATGGGGTAGCCAAAAGAAAGGAATTGGCTACTCCCAAAATACTGTAATTGGAACCTAAAAGGTTCATATCTATTATATAGAAGAAAAAATGAAAAAGCAAGAAGAAAATAGGAGCTGCTTAATCGTGTCACTTGTCAAAAATTTTGATAAAATACAGTAAAAAAGAAGATAATTAGCAGAGGAAAAGTTAAAGACTGTATGGAAAACAAAGGAAAACATTTGACATTAGAAGAACGCAAAAGTATTGCAGCTCTACATGGACAAGGAAAATCGCCATATAAGATAGGAAAGATACTTTGCCGAGCAAGTAATACTATTAGAAATGAACTGAGGCGGGGAACTGTCAGTCAAGTTGTAAACGAATACCACGAAATAAATATGTATTTTCCAGATACTGGAGAAATGATTTATAGAAAAAATCGGTGTAAATCTAGGAAGATAGGAAAAACGAAGCAATGCGAGGATTTTCTAAAATTTATAGAGCGTGAAGTGAAAGAAGAAAAAAGATCTTTTGCTGCAGCGAGAGCAAAGGCATTAAAACAAGGAAATTTTAAAAAATCACAAGTTGTTAGTGTGGATACTCTTTATAGATATGCAGAAGAAGGAAAAATAGACGTGAAAGCTATTGATTTACCAGAAAAAGTAAAAAGGAAAAAGAAGCGTAGGAAGTATTGCAGAAGAAATAAGTACTTAAAAGGAAAGAGTATTGAAGAAAGAGCAGAAACAATTAATACTAGGGAAGAATTTGGGCACTGGGAAATTGACTGCGTAATCGGAAAGAAAAGCGGGGATAAAGTACTCTTGACGTTAACAGAAAGACTTACAAGGAAAGAAATTATTCGACGAATCCCGAAAAAGGATATTCGATCTGTTCACGGGGCTTTAAACAAATTAAAAAAGGAAATGACAGAATTTGATCAAGTGTTTAAGAGCATTACCTCAGACAATGGATTGGAGTTTGCAAAATTGCATCAATGGGGAAAGCGTTCAGGAGTAGATATCTATTATGCACACCCATATTCATCGTGGGAAAGAGGGACTAATGAAAATACAAATCATCTAATCAGACGTTTTTTCCCAAAGGGGACGGAAGCAAAAAGGTTAACGAAAAAAAGAATAGAAGCAATAGAGAACTGGATTAATACACTGTATCGAAAGGTAATCGGTTGGAGAACATCCGAAGAATACTATAAAGAAGAGCTGGAAAAAATACTTTTACAAAATGTTGTTCCATCCACATGATAAGAAGGAAGAGAGTGGGAGGGAAAAGAGGAGAATTGTGCATATTGCTAAAATAGGCGAAAAACGTGAAAAAACCTTTAATTTTTCGCCTTTTTGTGGTATAATAAATTATATCAAAAAGAAAACAAATCTAATACAAATACTTGATTTTACAGTGTTTGTACACATTTCTAAATGCATAAAAATAGTTCAAGTTAAAAGAAGAATTCCCGTGTAAAAATACATTAAAATTACATAAAGATTTCCCTTGACTTTCTAATAGAAAGTGTTATAATTTGCATGCTGATTATCGGTTTAGACAATGAGTAATTTACAAAATGAAAAAGTAATGTGAGAAAAGAGGAAAGTGCGATGAAAATTGTAATTATAGGAGATGGGAAAGTGGGCTTTAAGCTTGCAAAACAACTCTCTGAAGAAAATTATGACATCGTTTTGATCGATCCAAATGAGGGAAAATTGAAAGAGACCATCAACAGGCTGGACATTTTCTGTATCACTGGAGATGGAGTCAGTGCAGAAGTGCAGAAGCAGGCGGATGTACCCCACGCAGATCTGGTGATTGCCTGTGCGTCTACGGATGAACTGAATATGTTAAGTTGTCTGATTGCCAGAAGGCTGGGGGCCAGACATACGATTGCCCGTGTAAGAAATCCGGTTTATCTGCAGCAGCTTGATATTTTGAAGGAAGATCTGCATTTAAGTATGGCAGTAAACCCTGAATTGACAGTTGCAAATGAGATTTCCAGAGTACTGATCTTCCCGGTTGCAAGTAAGGTGGAAACGTTTGCAAAAGGAAGAGTGGAACTGGTAGAATTTCCGCTTCAGCAGGAAAGCTCGATTACTGGAATATCCCTTGCAGAATTTTATAAAAAGTATAAGATTAAAGTTTTGATCTGTGCAGTACAGCGGGGAACACAGGTTTATATTCCGGATGGGGAATTTGTCCTGCAGCCAGGAGACAGGCTTCACATAGCGGCATCTCATCGAGAGATGGAAATTTTCTTTAAAAAAATTGGAAATCGTAAAAATAAAATCAAAAAGGTATTGATCTGCGGAGGAGGAAGAGTTGGATTCTATCTCGCAAAGCAGTTGACGAAGCTTGGAATGCAGGTAAAGATCATAGAGAAAGACCTGGCAAAGAGTGAAGGACTGTGTGAGGCGCTTCCGGAAGCTACTATTATTCATGGGGATGGATCGGATAATGAACTTCTGATCGAAGAGGGAATCGGTGATGCAGATGCCTTTATTGCACTTACGGGAATGGATGAAGAGAATATCATCATGGCACTTTTTGCAAAACAGCAGGGAGTTCCAAAGATTGTGGCGAAAGTCAATGAAGATTCCAGGGCAGAGATGGTGGCAGGATTTGGGATCAACAGCATTGTATCTACAAAATCTGCGACTGCCGATGCAATTTTAAGCTATGTGCGCGCACGCCAGAATTCAATCCGCAGTGCCAATATTGAGGCAATGTACCATCTTGTAGATGATCGTGTTGAGGCACTGGAATTTATTATAAAAAAACAGACCTCCTATGTGGGAGTACCACTGAAGAGCCTGGAAACTAAGAAAGATGTGCTGATTGCATGTATTGTAAGGAATCGAAAAATTATTATTCCCGGAGGAGAGGATTGCCTCCAGATCGGGGATAGTGTGATCGTAATTACATTGAAATGCAAAGTACAGGATTTTCATGATATTTTAGTGTAGTGGTGGAAGAAAAATGAATTACAAAATGACAGCTTATGTATTAGGAAAAATGTTGGGGGTGGAAGCACTTGTACTTTGTATCCCGGCAGCAGTATCCTTGATTTATGGGGAAACTTCAGACATGGCAGCATTTGGGATTACAAGCGCTGTGCTGTGTGTCTTTTTCCTTCTCTTTGGTAGAAAAAAACCAGAAAATGGAAGAATCTATGGGAAGGACGGGCTTGTGATCGTAGCCGCAGCATGGATATTGTGGTCTGTATTCGGAGCACTTCCATTTTATTTATCAAGAGAGATTCCATCGTATGTGGACGCTCTGTTTGAGACCGTATCTGGATTTACGACGACAGGATCTACCATTCTTACAGATATAGAGGCGCTCTCTTATGGAATGAATTTCTGGAGATGTCTGACGCACTGGATTGGTGGAATGGGTGTACTTGTGTTTGTTATGGTAGTGACTTCTCTGGATGATAAAAGTTCTATGCATTTAATGCGGGCAGAAGTTCCAGGACCAGAAGCGGATAAACTTGTTCCGAAAGCGCGAGAGACCGCAAAGCTTTTATATGCAATGTATCTGGCACTCACTGTCGCAGAGATCATTTTCCTTCTGGCAGGAGGAATGAACTTATATGATAGTATCATTCACTCCTTTAGTACCGCAGGAACCGGAGGATTTGCAAATCATAACAGCAGCGTTGCTTACTATGACAGTGCTTATATTGACGGGGTGATCACCGTTTTTATGATCCTGTTTGGAATCAACTTTAATATGTATTTTCTTCTTTTAATAAAAGATGTAAAATCTGTCTGGAAAAATGAGGAAGTCAGAGCATATCTGGGAATTATAGTGGCGGCAACTTTGGTGATCACCTGCAATGTTCTCTCTATTTACAAAGAACCGTTAAAAGCTTTCCGATATTCGATTTTTCAGGTTGCATCAATTATTACAACGACAGGATTTGCCACGGCAGACTTTAATTTGTGGCCGGAATTGTCAAAATGTATTTTGCTTCTCATTATGGTGATTGGTGCATGTGCCGGCTCTACCGGAGGTGGAGTGAAAGTGTCCAGATTTTTGATCTTGTGGAAAAGTATTTTGAAGCAGGTGAAAGGAATGCTGCATCCGAAATCGGTTAATGTTGTAAAAGTAAATGGAAAGAAAATCAGCAATGAGACGTTGCAAGGGGTGTATGCATATTTTAGTGCATATGTATTTGTATTTGGAATTTCTGTGCTTCTTGTGGCACTTGATAATTTTGATTTTGCAACAACCATATCGGGAGTGCTGACTACATTGAGCAATGTAGGTCCGGGAATTTCAAGAGTAGGTCCGATAGAAAACTTCCAATCTTTCTCGGTGTTATCTAAAATTGTATTTTCTATGGATATGCTGATCGGAAGGCTTGAAATCTTCCCGTTTCTTATGATTTGTTCTCCAAGTTTCTGGAGAAAACATTTCTAGATTCTATTGTTTATAAGAAGTTTATAAAATATCATCAGACATTGTTTGCGCTGATGATATTTTTGTATTATACTGTTCATTATAACTTATTGATATATAGAAAATGGAGGATGTTATGAAAAAAGCAAAGGCAAAAATAATTGGAGCGATTGTGCTTGCGATTGTTGCATTTTTGTATTACTATTTTACACTGCCGGCAATCAATATCCACTCTCGTGATTTTTGGTTCTTTATTGGAATTTTAGTTGTAGTTCTTGCGTTGATCTACGCGTGGAAGAAACGGCTTCGTCCAGATGAGATTAAGACGAGTAAAGGGATGAAGGCGATTCTATTTGTACTGGCAGCAGTTGTTGTTGTGTATCTTGTGGGAGCGTTACTTTCTTCTCCGATTGTAAATGCGAAGAAGTATCAGAAGCTTCTTAAAGTAGAGGAGGGAGAATTTACAAAGGATATCGAAGAACTTTCCTTTGATCAAATCCCGCTGCTTGACAAAGAGTCTGCAACACTTCTCGGAAATCGAAAGATGGGAAGTATGGTAGATATGGTATCTCAATTTGAGGTGGATGATATTTACAGCCAGATCAACTATCAAGGAAGACCGGTACGTGTTTCTCCGCTCAAATATGCCAGTGGTATTAAATGGATCACGAATCAGTCTGAAGGAATCCCGGCGTATGTCCGTATTGATATGGCCACACAGTCTACAGAGCTTGTAAAATTAGAAAAAGGTATCAAGTATTCTACAAGCGAATATTTTAACCGGAACATTTACAGACATTTGCGCTTCAATTATCCGACTTATATTTTTGACCAGTTAAGTTTTGAGACAGATGATGACGGAGTTCCATACTGGGTATGCCCGGTGAAGAAGTTTAACATTGGTCTGTTTGGAGGAGAGACAGTTGGAAGAGTTGTACTGTGTAATGCAGTGACAGGAGAGACGAAAGACTATGCGATCGATGATGTGCCGAAGTGGATTGACCGTGCATATTCTTCTGATCTTCTTGTACAGCTTTATGATTACTATGGAGCGCTGAAGCATGGATTTTTGAACAGTGTGCTTGGACAGAAAGACTGCCTGAAGACGACAGAAGGATATAACTATCTTGCGATCGATGACGATGTATGGGTATATACGGGTGTGACATCCGTGAGTGGTGACCAGTCCAACGTCGGATTTGTTCTGATGAACCAGAGAACAATGGAAACAAAATTTTATCCGATCGAAGGTGCTACAGAGGCTTCTGCAATGTCATCTGCAGAAGGTCAGGTACAGAACTTGAAATACAAGGCGACTTTCCCGCTTCTTTTAAATCTCTCCGGAGAGCCGACTTATTTTATCGCATTAAAAGATGATGCGGGCCTTGTTAAGAAGTATGCGATGGTAAATGTACAGAAATATCAGCTTGTAGCAATCGGAGATACGGTAAGCCAGTGTGAGGAAAAATACAATGAACTTCTTCTGACGGATGGTGTGATCAAGGAAGAGGAAGACAAGCGAGAAGTACAGACGATGGAAGGAACCATTGCGAAGATTGCACAGGGAGTCGTGGAAGGAAACTCACATTACTATATTCTTCTGGAAGAATCAGAGGAGATTTTTGATGTGTCGGTAGTAGACTTTATTGATGTCATCCGCTATGAGCCGGGACAGAAAGTGACGATTGAATATAAGCAGGATGAGAAGGTAAATACAGTTTTAAGTATTAAATAGAGCAGGATTTGCAATGAAATCAGCATTTTTGGAAATGCATTTTATAGAAAATGCCGATAGAATAGAAAGAAGTGAAAAAAGAAAAGTAAGGATGTGGAAAAATGGGAGAGAAGAAACAGAGAGTAGCGGTAATCTTTGGAGGGCAATCCTCTGAGCATGAAGTTTCCTGTAAGTCAGCAGTTACAGTGATCTCGCATATTGACCGGACAAAATATGAGCCGGTTTTAATCGGGATCACAAAAGAGGGATGCTGGCTGGAAGTGGAAGATACAGAAGCAATTAGAAATGATACCTGGCGTGAAAACGGGAAGCGGGCAATTCTTTCACCGGATGCCGGAGAACATGGAATTCTCGTGTTGGGGGATACTGTGGAGAAGATCCAGGTAGATGTGATCTTTCCAGTTCTTCACGGAATGTACGGTGAAGATGGAACCATCCAGGGATTGTTTGAACTTGCGAAAATCCCTTATGTCGGATGTGGGGTACTTGCATCAGCGGTATCCATGGATAAACTTTACACGAAGATCATTGTAGATCATCTTGGAATCCGTCAGGCAAAATTTGTTGGAATCCATGCATATGAGCTTGAGGAGATCGACAAGGCGCTTGACAAGGTGGAGGAAATGCTTCCGTATCCGGTATTTGTAAAGCCGTCCAAAGCAGGGTCTTCTCAGGGAGTCAATCAGGCAAAAGACAGAGAAGAATTACAGGCAGCATTGCTTGAAGCGGCAAAGCATGATACAAAGATTCTTGTAGAAGAGACGATTAAAGGGCGTGAGATTGAATGTGCCGTGCTTGGTGGAAAGAATGTGAAAGCATCTGACGTCGGTGAAATTAAGGCAGCAGATACGTTCTACACTTATGAAGCAAAGTACAATAATCCGGATTCTAAGACAGATACTCATCCGGAACTGCCAGAAGGAGCATTGGAAAAGGTGAGAGAAGATGCTGTTGCAATTTTCAAAGCGGTAGATGGCTTTGGACTTTCCAGAGTGGATTTCTTCCTGGAACATGGTACAAATGAAGTGATTTTCAATGAGATCAATACATTGCCTGGATTTACGAATATCAGCATGTACCCAATGCTTTGGAGAGAAAAAGGAATCGATACGACAGAGCTTGTGACAGAGCTGATCGAGCTTGCATTTGAAAGAAAATAGAGTATACGAAAATAGAAAAAAGATAAGAGAAAAGCCTTGCGGTAGCAATTACTGCAAGGCTTTTAAACGTAATGGAAATTGTGAACTATTAACTTTTCCATTTGAATTGCTTCGTTGTTTTAATTAAGAAGTGCACAGTCAGTCAAGTCAATTCCGTTTAACTGGTCTTTCTCTGCACTGATACTTAAATAGAAATTCACATCATGTCTCTTAGAGATATTTTTCAACCGTTCAATGAAGCGAGGCATATTCTCAGAAGAAATATTGGCATGTTTTAAAATACCATCGATAAAAATAGCCTGAATATCATGGTTAGCACTAAGCATTCCATAGATAAATCCAGTGTAGTCGTCAATGTTCTTGATGGAAGGATAGTCATCCATACAGATTACTCTGATATCAAAAGATAAACTGTATGTATCGTTGTGACTGTTCTTGATAAACGTTACATTGCCGTCACACTGCTTTACTGTCTCATTTGCTAATTCGATCATCTGTTGTGTTTTGCCGCTCCCTTTAGGGCCTGTTAATAAATTTACCATGGCACTATCTCCTTTATAATGTTTTTTCGTTCTGTCGATTATGTAATGTATTATACACTAATTATAAGAAAATGGCAATAAAATATAAAAATTTATGCGAAATTTACAAAAAAATACAGCTTTTCCCAATGCCTTGACAAATAGTCTTCGTATGATAAAATAGAAATATCATTGAAATTGTGATGACAGATTGAATCAGACAATGGCAAAGAAGAGGAGTAGTAAGAGCCTATCGTTTTCAGAGAGCTGCCGGCAGGTGTGAGGCAGCAGCGTAATCTCCGAACTCACCTTGGAGCCCTTCTATTGAACGAGAGATACAGAATACACTGTATGGAAGTAGATAGAGGCGGGACTTCCCGTTACAGAAGCAATGAGTGCGTACAGTGAGATGCTGTATGAATAAGAGTGGTACCACGGAAATCAGCCTTTTCGTCTCTTGATGAGATGAGAGGTTTTTTTTATTGCATAGGAAATTGATTTCCGCAGAGGGAATTCTTGGAGAAAAAGGAGGAAAAAAGAATGGCAGTACCTTATAATCATAAGGCGATTGAAAAAAAATGGCGTGAAAACTGGGAAAAGCATCCAGTGAACGTAAAAGAAGATGAAAATGGAAAGAGAGAGAAATATTATTGTCTCGATATGTTCCCATATCCATCAGGAAATGGTCTCCATGTCGGACACTGGAGAGGATACGTAATCTCTGATGTATGGAGCAGATATAAGTTATTACAGAAATACTATATTGTACATCCAATGGGATGGGATGCATTTGGACTTCCGGCAGAAAACTATGCAATCAAGATGGGTGTGCATCCATCGATTTCTACTGCTGAGAATGTAAAAAATATTAAGAGACAGATCAATGAGATCGCAGCTCTCTATGACTGGGATATGGAAGTCAATACAACTGATCCAGAATTTTATAAATGGACACAGTGGATCTTTGTAAAAATGTTCAAAGAAGGACTGGCATACGAGAAGGAATTCCCGATCAACTGGTGCCCTTCCTGCAAGACAGGTCTTGCGAATGAAGAAGTAGTAAATGGTAAATGTGAGCGCTGCGGAACAGAAGTGACAAAGAAAAATCTTCGTCAGTGGATGCTTCGGATCACAAAATACGCAGAGAGGCTTCTTGCAGATCTCGATAAATTAGACTGGCCGGAGAAGGTAAAGAAGATGCAGGCAGACTGGATCGGAAAATCTTACGGTGCAGAAGTTGATTTCCAGGTAGAAGGAAGAGAAGATAAGATCACTGTCTATACGACAAGACCGGATACTCTTCACGGCGCGACATTTATGGTACTTGCACCGGAGCATGCGCTTGCTAAGAGTCTTGCCACAGACGAGACAAGAGAAGCGGTAGAACAGTATATCTATGATGCTTCTATGAAGTCGAATGTAGACAGACTTCAGGATAAGGAAAAGACAGGAGTGTTTACAGGATCTTATGCGATCAACCCATTAAATGGAGCAAAGACACCAATTTGGCTCTCTGATTATGTTCTCGCAGACTATGGTACCGGAGCAATCATGTGTGTGCCGGCTCACGATGATCGTGACTTTGCATTTGCAAAGAAATTCGATCTTCCAATCGTACAGGTAATTGCAAAAGATGGAAAAGAAATTGAAAATATGACAGAGGCCTATACAGAGGCAGCAGGAACGATGATCAATTCTGGTGAGTGGAACGGAATGGAATCAGCTGTTTTGAAAAAAGAAGCGCCGCATATCATCGAAGAACGTGGATTTGGAAAGGCAACTGTCAACTATAAACTGCGTGACTGGGTATTCTCGCGCCAGCGTTACTGGGGAGAACCAATTCCGATTGTACACTGCCCGGATTGTGGAGCAGTTCCAGTACCGGAAGAGCAGCTTCCTCTGACACTTCCGGAAGTAGATTCTTATGAGCCGACCGGAACAGGAGAATCTCCGCTTGCAGGAATTGAAAGCTGGGTAAATACAACTTGTCCAGTTTGTGGAAAACCTGCAAAACGTGAGACAAACACAATGCCACAGTGGGCTGGATCTTCCTGGTATTTCCTCCGCTATGTGGACAGCCATAATTCCGAAGCACTTGTATCAAGAGAAAAAGCAGATGAGATGCTTCCGGTAGATATGTATATTGGAGGAGTAGAACACGCGGTACTTCATTTATTGTACTCTCGTTTCTACACAAAATTCCTCTGTGATATTGGGGCAATTGATTTTGATGAGCCATTCAAGAAATTATTCAATCAGGGAATGATCACTGGTAAAAACGGAATCAAGATGAGTAAATCAAAAGGAAACGTCGTATCTCCGGATGATCTTGTAAGAGATTACGGCTGTGACTCTCTGAGAATGTATGAATTATTCGTAGGTCCACCGGAATTAGATGCAGAGTGGGATGACAGAGGAATCGATGGTGTTTACCGTTTCTTAAATAAAGTATGGAATCTCGTTATGGACAGCAAAGACAAAAATGTCAGCGCAACAAAAGAGATGATCAAGATCCGTAATAAAATGGTATATGATATTACAACACGTTTGGAAAGCTTTAGCTTAAACACAGTTATTTCAGGATTTATGGAGTACAACAATAAGCTGAATGAGATTGCAAAAAAAGCAGGCGGCGTGGATAAAGAAACATTAAGCACACTGGCAGTACTGCTTGCTCCGTTTGCTCCGCATATGGCAGAAGAGTTATGGCAGCAGCTCGGACACGAAGGAACCGTATTCAATGCGGGATGGCCGACTTATGATGAAGAGGCGATGAAAGACGACGAGGTCGAAATCGCTGTACAGATCAACGGAAAGACAAGAGCTGTCGTGACACTTGCGGCAGATGTATCTAAAGAAGATGCAATTGCAAAAGGAAAAGAAGCAGTGGCAGATAAACTGACAGGAATGATCGTAAAAGAGATTTACGTTCCGGGAAGAATTATTAATATTGTGCAGAAATAATTGAGAAGAAATTCTCACAACAGAATAAAGTGCTTGGAAATATTGAAAAGTTCGCTTGAAATCAAGGGTTACAGACATTTTTCTTCAAAGAAAAGGTATCATAGAATACCGTAAAATATCGTAACAGATTTTTAAAATGGAGTAAATTTGGAGTAAAGATTGAAAGAAAATGGAGTAAATATTTCAAGGAGACATTAAAGGAATGACGCAGATGGTAGAGATATTGTCTGCGTTGTTTTTGTAACTTGTAATATATTCAAAATTTGAGAAAAAGTATATAGATATGGTATATGATGCAGAAATTGTAAGAAAAAATATAAAGTATATGAGGAGGTTTTATGGTGTTACGCAGACAGAACTTTCCAAAGTGTTAAAAGTTGAACAGCATAGTGTTTCGCAATATGAAACTGGAAAGAGAAGTTTAAATTATGAATATGTACAATTGTTAGCAAATTATTTTAGAATACCTATTGAGAAATTTGTAAAAGAAGATTTGTCTAATATAATGGTTTATAATTTAGATGTTGATATAGATTTTATATTTGAATTTTTAGATATAATTTTCCCTAAATTTTTGGTTTCTGAAACAATGGAAGATGTTTATTTTCAAAAGGGGTGTAAATGTCTAAATAGTATTCGGGAGGATTTTAAAAAAAAATAAGGTTATATCAATAAAAAAATATGAAGAATGTATAGACTTGTTTCTTCAATCATACAGAAAGTTTCAAACATTAAAATCGATTGCTAATACATTGGGAGTTATATTAGTATTTTATGCACCTCAATTCACAGGAGAAGAGGAAGAAGAGGTTGGGAAAGAGATATATAAACAAAGGCGAATATCGAAACAGGTATTAAAAAAATATTTTTTGAGAGAAGAAATTGTAAATAATCCTATAAAAAAGGAATTCATAGAAAAATATAATGATTTCGTAATGGAAGGAATTCGCATTTTAAAGGAAATTCCTGAATGGTCACAGTTAGGGGACTATTATCTTGCACTCAGATATATTATAGGAATGGTAGAAAATGACAATAATCAAGATATGAATATTTTAATAGGGGAGGAATTTATGATAAATCTGTTTGAATTAGACAATAAATATGCAACACTGTATTTAGAGAAAAAAAGCAGTTTTTTTCTTGAAAAATAGTTAAATATCTCGGCTTGTGATTAGATTTTTTGACATTTAGGGTGTAAAATAAAACAAAAAACTAAGGAGATATTGAAAATGATAGAATTTACGAATGAATTTGAGAATATTTTACAGCAGTGTAAAGGAAAATCGGCAAATTACATTACCCATGCGTTGAAAATGCTTGGGGGTGGAGAAAATGGTTCTATGGCAGAAGGTATGATGAGAATAATAGAGGTTTTTAAAGAAGATAAACGGAACAGCGTTCAATCCGCAAAAGGAAAATATGGAATGGGTGGTCTTGTTCTAGGAATTAGTGTAACAAGCATTATGGGATTGTATTTAAGAAAGAAAGAGAATGAAAAGCATGAAGAAGAAAAGAAAATTATCCTTAAAACATTTAATAATGAAATTGGAGCAAGTAGTACGGAAGAATGTTCAATAGCAAGGGAGAACAAAGAAGTCGAGTACTAAGTAGGGCAAATTATAAAAGTTTTTCAAAAAAATCAGAAATATCGGCGTGAAAAATTTTACATAAAGCGACCAATTCGCTGACTTTTATGTTCATACGGTTTGTTTCAATTTTGGCATAAGTACTTTTGGAAATTTCAATTCCAAGAAGTTGTAATTGTGCGATAGTCTGGTCTTGTGTAAGACCAGATTTTTTTCTGAGATATTGGATATTTTGTCCTATATCCATATCAGGACGGATTTTTTGCATAGTATTATAAACCTCAATATATATATTTCGCAATAAGGAAATCATTCTTGCTTTTACTTATTATTCCGAGTATAATATTTCGTAATAAGGAAATGTTTCGCTATAAAGAAATGTTTTGTCAAGAATAAAAGGATTGAGAGGTAGAAAGATGAGCAGTAGAAAAAGAAAGGATTTATGGGAATTCTGTTAAATTTCATTTTGGTTTTGATTACAGGCGGTTTGTGATTAAAATGGATATTGATTCGGTATTTGAGGAACAACAGCTAAATTTAAATTATAGGGGGAAATACAGATGAAAAAATGGTACGTAGCGTTATTGGTAATGATGTGTGGAATGTTTTTAATTTCATGTGGCAATAAGGAAAAAGCAAAAGAAAAAGTAGAGGAAAAGGTAGAGGCTCTTAAATACAATGTTGAATTGGAAGTAGAATGTAATGAGAATTTATTGCTCAGTAAGTATGATGTCAGAGTATTGGTTAATGATACTGAACTGGGAATTCTTGAACATGGTAAAACAGAAAAATATTCTGTTGAACTAGAAAAAGGAGAGTATGTTTTTCGAGTGGAGAATGAAGAGGATAATACTATTGACGGAACAATAAAATTTGATGTTACAGAAGATATGAAATTAAAATGTAAATTGTATTGTAAAGGTGATCAAATTAAAATAGAACAAATGCAAGAAGTTAATCCACCGATAAGTACAGACGAATTGGGAGATAAAAAATATAAAGAAATAAAGCAAGCATTTGAAGAAGCTGGATTTACAAATATAGAGAAGAAAGTTATCAAAGATTTAACAGAAGATAAGTTGAATGAAAAAAATATTGTATCTACAATTAAAATAGGAGATGTTTCATCATTTACAATAGATGATAAATTTATGGCTGATATAAAAGTTATCATTGAATATCATACGCAAGCTGATATTAAAATGTCTCAAAATGTTTACTACTATGAGGGAATGAATTGTCAAGATGTGGAAAATGAGTTTAAAAGTATGGGATTTACAAATATTGAATTAGAAACTGATTCAAGTATATTTTCATCAAATGAACATGGGGAGGTATCAGATGTAAAAATTGATGGTAATAGTTTTGAAGAGGGCGATAGATTTCCACCAAGTGCAAAAGTGGTAATAACATATTGCGAGATTGAGGGATTGGCAGAAGCAGAGAGAGGAGAAACTATTACGATTGAGAATAATAGTGAATTGGCATACATTTTATCAAGCAAAGATGAGTTTGATTCGAAGATACAGGAGTTTGCAAATAAATATGCAGGAGAGATGATAGAATTTGATGCCCATACTGCTGATGTTAGTAGAAATGAAGATTATAAAACAAGATTTAATTATTTAATTCATGCAGGAGATTATAGCACCACTTCTGTTAGTGGTCCGAATTTTCAATTCCATGATGTGAGTTATGGGGATTTAAATTTAGTTGGAAATAATGTTCCGGAAACATTTGGAGTAGGACTTAATATTCATGTTATTGCAAAAGTGGGAGAATATAATGCGATTAACGGACTGTTTGAATTAGAACCTGTGGCAATTACTATGAGATAGTAATTGTAGTGAAGTCAAGGAACAAGGCGAAGCCGATACGCCGTAGGGCAGTCCTTGACGGAACGGACACAGCCAACAGCATCATGATACAGCAGAGGACTTGTAAGGTCAGAAACCTTGCAAGTCCTCTTGTCTGTTACTGGGCGTTATGCTTTAAGTAAAGTGCTTCTTTTACCAGTTCTTTTTCAAATGCTTTTATGTGACCGCTCTGTATTCCATTGTCGATATAAAAGCAGTCGTCAGCTTGTAAGTAGGACAACGTGGTAACTTTCGGTTCATAAGTCTTTGCATCAATTCCATAATAATAGACGGTGGCAGTTGAAAGTTCCACATTGATACTGTCAAAATCTCTTGTAAAAACGCTGTGCCTGTCTGCATGGAAAAAATCAGACGGACATTCGTAGAACTCGGAACTATCTTCTCTTAAAAATAAAGGCAGTATGTGTACTTCATTTTCGCTTCGGTTGACAAGGACATAAAAGCGTGGAATGAGGGCGGAATACTGTGTTTTCATTGCGATATACATATCATCTAAATCATCAAGAAGATACTCGGAGCAGGAGTTGTTGTAAAAGACGTATTGCAGGGCAGTATTATTTCTTTGAGTATTTTCCATAGGCACATTTTCCCCGTAAAGCCAACGCAAATCTACATCTAAAGAGTCAGCAATCAGTTCCATTTTATCGGCTTTCGGGTTGTACTGTCCCGAAAGATAAGAACTGAACGCCCCTTTGCTGATACCTGTATCTTTGACTATATCCACCTGTTTTTTATTTTTTGCTTTCATGGCAAATTTAATCCGTTCTGCGATTGTATTCATCTGAAAACCCTCTCTTTCCATATCTCGTTATAACTTCTCATATCTTATCGTCTAAGGACACTATACCACAAGTTCAGAAAAAAGAAAACAAAAAGTTTATAAAAAACTAAACTTTATATTGCGAAACGTATGTGTCTGTGCTAATATACAATTAAGTTCAGGAATAACTGAACTAAAAACGGCGTCGTAATAAGAAAATGAAAATATGAGAAGCTGACCTATCGGTTCAACGGGGAGAAAGGAACGTGTATGCAGATTACATTGACAAAAGAACAGGTAAAAGAAGCGTTTGGAGAACTTCGTTTTATGGGTGCGGATAACTGTTACCGCTATGATAAAGACAGTAAGAAGAAAACAGAGGAAGTGGAAGCCTTAAAACTTCATCTTGGAAGCATGAAGCTTGGGAACAGCGTGGATATTCGCTTGGAAGCAACGGAACTTCCGAAGATTGAGCCTTATGCGGTGGTGGAACTGGAAGAACCAGTATATGCTCCTTATGTGCAGAGAGGAAACTTTCCTGTATTAGTGGAGAAGATTACCTGTAAGGGTATCCGCCCAGTTCCAAACAAAAATATGTAGGCGGTCAAAGTTCCTGTCCTCGTTCTGACGTACCAAACGGCAGGTTGAGGGCAGGGCAATGGCAACGCCATTGCAGATAAGGAGGTTTGATAAATTTGGAAGAAAGAAGCGGAAGTTTTCTTCCAGAACTCCCCTACACTAACAGGGGAGTAATACGACAGAAAGAAGAATTAAGTGCCTTGATAGACTGGTGTCAGATAACCGTTAAGGAAGTTCCGTTAGAAGCAGTTATAGAAGATGTACTGAGAATACCTTTGGAACTTATGACGGTAACAGGCTATGAAAAGGGGATTGCAGGACATGAGGTTGTGGCAATCTTCGATAATATCAAGGTGCTAAAGCCGACAGGAAACGCACAGTATCAGGGCTTTCAGATTTTGATGAGTGGGAAAGGCTGTCGCAACTATGAGAATTTTTTACAACTCAATGAGGAAACATGGTTTGATTTCTTAAACAGAGTTTGCCAGTATCATATCAATGTTCCTCGGATTGATTTGGCGATCGACGACAGAAAACCGTATTTGAGTATTCCCGATTTGATTGTACGGACAAAAGAGGGATTGCTTTCCACAAAACTAAGGGAGATAGATTTTCACGACTCGGGAGAACTGAAAGAAGAAGTGTTTCAGAGTAAAGGTGGTAGTCTTTATCTCGGCAGTTCAGCCAGTAATTTGAGATTGGTATTTTATGAAAAGGGATATGAACAGAATAAAAAGTATGGAACAGAATTAGACGAAAATTGGAATAGATATGAGTTGAGATTTCGGCAGGAAATGGCAGTAAGTGTAGTACAGGAATTATTGAGATATAGAGATGTGGCAGGACTGGCAATGGAAGTGTTGAACAGCAAAATACGATTTTTAGAAAAGCCGACAGACAGCATGACAACACGAAAAAGGCTTTATCCAACCTATCAAGCGTGGGCGGAACTGATGAAAGATATAGGCAAGGTGAAACTTACCATGCAACCACAGAAGAAAAGTCTGCAAAAGGTATGGGAGTGGTTGGAAAAGTATGTTGCCCCGTCTTTGAAGCTGTTTGCAGAGGTTGGGAAGATAGAGCAGAGAGATTATATCGGTAATCTCGTAGCAAATGGAGAAATGAATATCACACAGAAGCAGTTGTATGATGATTATATAAAAGCAAGAAAATTAGACGAAAGGGGGTAATCGTATCGAGAAAGCATTACTAAATATAAATGAATTTTGTGAGTATATGGGGATTGGGAAAACAAAGGCAAGAGAACTGTTGAACAATCCGAAAAATAGATTTACAGTACGCATTGGTAATCGGTTGTATGCAAATAAGAAATTACTTGATGAATGGCTGGAATATCAATGCAAAAGGGCTTGAAAAGAAAATGGGGTGTGGATATAATGAAAATTGAAATATTTACTTTACCATATTTCTTTCAGTAGAAGAAAGGAAAGTTGGTATGGGTAAAGATTTAAAAGGAAAAGAACTCGGTAAGGGAATTTCACAGAGAGCAGATGGACGCTATATTGCAAGATTTACAAGCAAAACAGGAAAACGTAAAACGCTTTATGATTTTAAACTGAATGAATTAAAACGGAAGTTGCGAGAAGCGGTTTATGAAGATGAACATGGATTGAATGGCAATGGCGAAAATATCACTCTAAACGCATGGTATGTAACGTGGACGGAATTGTATAAGAAGAAAACAGTCAAAATGACTACAATATATAAAAACCACAGTTACTACAATTCAAGAGTGAAGAACTCTATCGGAAAGATGTATTTGCAGGATATTAAAACATATCACGTTCAAAAGTTTTTGAATGACTTGATAGACAGCGGTCTTGCACATGGAACGGTATCAAATATTAGATTTATGTTAAGCGATATGTTTGATAAAGCCGTATTGAGTGAATACATTAGAAAAAATCCCTGTATCGGTGTGGAAATGCCAAAAGAAGTGAAAAAAGAAAGACGTGTATTAACAAGAGAAGAACAGGAGAAATTCTTTGCATTTGCTTCTTCTTATATACACATCAATGTTCTGAAATTTGCTGTGACAACAGGTTGTCGAATTGGAGAAGTGCTTGGACTAAAATGGGAAGATTGTGATTTTGAAAAAAGAGAAATTATAATCAATAAGACAATCCATTATTCAAAGGCTTCCAGTCCTGTTGAGGGTTCAAAGTTTTTCTATACGACTGCAAAAACCATATCCAGTAATCGTGTAATTCCTATGACAGATGAAGTGTATGAGATTTTGCAAAATCAGAAGATAAAGCAGACAGAGCAGAAGATGTGGAAACGCTCGATATGGAAACAACACAAAGAATTTCAAAATTTGGTATTTACCTGTTCAGATGGTTCGCCAGTTTACTATTATAACGTCAATAGTGCAATCAAAGACTATGTGGCAAAAATCAATGTAATAGAGATTGAACTGGCAAAGGAAGAAAAGAGAGAGCCGAAGATATTTGAACTATTTACCTGTCACACTCTACGACATACATACGCTACAAGGTGCTATGAAAATGGAGTAGACCAACAGGTAGTGCAGAAACTCTTAGGTCACTCCACGTTGGCAATGACAACCGATTTATACACGCACGTTTCAGAAGAAAAGAAAAAAGAAGAAGTAGCCGAACTGAAAATATTGGCTTAAAATTGGAGTAAAAATGGAGTAAATCATAAGATAGATAGCGAAAAACAGCGTAAAATCAACATTTTCGAGTAGATATAAATATTGTGCAGAAGTAGGCAGTGCAGATAACGGAAAAGATGGACTTATCCTGTTTATAGGAATAAGGCCATCTTTTTTGGTATCTATAGGGCATATGCCTGTCAAGCAAACGAGCTAGTCTAGTGAGCTTGTATAGCACTGCTGTAGAATACTGCAAAATAGCGTAACAGGTTTGTGAAATGGATGTTACCAAAATGGAAACAAGGGAAATACATACTGGCACTTTTATTTTGGATTTTATCGTTATATGATGAGAATGAAAGAGAGGTATGGAGTATGGCGTTAAATGATAACATCAAAAAATTCAGAGAAGAAAAAAATCTTACTCAGCAACAACTTGCAGATAAGTTATATGTTTCAAGGCAGACAGTTTGTCGCTGGGAAAAAGGTTCAAGATGTCCGGATTTGATTACAGCAAAAAAACTGGCATTAGAACTAGACGTAAGTGTGGACGAACTTATATCTGATGAAGATGTAAAGGATCTTCAAGTAAATTATGGAATATGGAAATCTGAAAGAATAAAAGATAAAAAGCATTTGCAGGTACTTCAAAAAAGGATATTAGACTTTATACAAATTGTGGGAGCTGTATTTTTAGCAATCACGATTTTGCTACGAGTACAATTAGATATGAGAGTGCCTGTATGGTGTACAATCGTTTGCTTTATTATTGTAGCAGGAGCATTTCTCTGTAGTTTCATAGTTTCTAAAAGGTTGAGAGAGATGTAGTGTGCATTCTTGACTTCAAACATGAAAAGTGGTATATTTATAACATAAAGTGTTAAATATACCACATAGAAGGAGGTCTATTATGAAGTGTAGGTATGGCTTTTTAGGTTTTTTCTCTCTCATTGGCTTGCTGGGATTTTGGACAGATAATCCTATGTTTTTCCCGTTTTTAGGTTTTGCCTTATTTTTTGAATATTTCTTTGTGGAAACAGATGAAATGTTTGTTCAAAATATGAGAAAAGCTGCTGCGTGGGCGTTTTTCTCTGAATTAGTAATAACAGCCATTGTCACGTTCTATTATGCAATCATAGAGCATAATTCTAATGTCGCGCTTGTAAAAGGGATTGGTTTGGGATTTGGGTTTTCCATAATTGTCTTCTGCTTTGTTACTGCTTATTTTGATTGGAAAGATAGGTGTGGTGTATCCGATGATTAAAAACAGAATTAAAGAGTATAGAGCAAGATTTGATATGAAACAGGAAGAATTGGCTGCAAAAGTAGGTGTACGCCGAGAAACTATAGGAAACCTTGAAAAGGGAAAATACAATCCATCATTGGTTTTGGCATGGAATATCGCAAAGACATTCCATGTTACGATTGAAGAAATTTTTACAGTAGAAGAATAATTTTCTAAAATCTTTACTTACATTTAACTTGTAACAGTGATCTAAAATGGTAAAATTATCGTAATAGAAGTAGAAATCGGAGGATGGTAATATGTTCTTGATAATGATAATTAGTATGATCATTGGATTGGCCCTTTCTTTTTTTCTTGCAAGAAGATATGATATGAGTGAAAAAGTAGACAAAGGGGTTGAATTTTGTTATTGGAAATTGAGTTATAGACGAAAATTAATCAGAACATTATGGATGATACCTGTATTGATAATGATAAACATCGCATTTTATAAAGCGTTTCCGGCATATTCCTATGCAAGGATTATTGGCGTGATTCTTTTTCTGCCGGTTTTTATTCAGGCTGCGTATAATTATAAGAAGTGGAAAAACGAAACAGCGCAAGAAGAGGATGTCAAGTATTAAAAAATATGATATGCTAAAGATGGCAAAAAGAAAAGTTTAGCAAGGGGAAAAGAGATGGCAAGGCAAAATATTTATGATGACGAATGTTTTTTTGAAGGTTACAAAAAGATAAGACAGAACGAAATAAATGCCAATACCTTGTTTGAGATTCCCGAATTGTTTGCATTATTACCTGATTTAAATGGAAAAACAATATTGGATATGGGTTGCGGTTTTGGGGAGCACTGTACAAAATTTGTGGAATTAGGTGCAGCAACGGTTGTAGGAATTGATATTTCCAAAAAGATGTTGGAGGTTGCAGAAGCAGAGAATGGACATCCTTCTATTTCCTATATCCATATGCCTATCGAAGAAATATCAAAATTGCATAAAAAGTTTGATATCGTAATCAGCTCTCTTGCGATGCACTATGTTGAAAATTATGAGGCGGTTGTCAGGGATGTGTATCAACTGTTGAAGGATGGAGGCATATTTGTGTTTTCGCAGGAGCATCCGTTGACTACTTGTTTTTCGTCGGGTGACAGATGGACCAAAGATGAAAACGGGAAAAAGCTATATTTAAATCTTATGGATTATGGAGTAGAGGGAGAAAGAGAAACGACATGGTTTGTCGACGGCGTCAAGAAATATCACAGAACATTTTCAACAATGCTCAACACATTGATTCAAGAAGGATTTTCTATAGAAAGCGTGATAGAGCCGCTGCCGACAATTGAAATTCTGGAAAAATATCCGGATTATGCAGATCTTTTTCATAAACCTGATTTTTTGCTGATAAAAGCTGGTAAGAAAAATTGCAGAAACTGTGACTAACTCACAGAGTTTCTGTCAATCATGAGTATAATAAGAGATAACAAAGGAAATGGAAAAAGACCTGATGAATGTCAGGCAGACCATAAATCATTGCAGGAATAGAAAGGATGGAAGAAAAATGGCAGCAATTCAATTAACAAGCGAAACATTTCAAAAAGAAGTATTAGAGGCAAAGGAACCGGTTTTAGTAGATTTTTGGGCACCATGGTGTGGACCTTGCCAGATGGTACTGCCGATCATCGAGGAACTGGCAGAGGAAGTGACAGATGTAAAGATCTGTAAAGTCAATGTAGATGAGCAGATGAAAATTGCAAAGGAATACCGCGTAATGTCCATTCCGACACTGATCTTATTCAAAGATGGTAAGATTGCAAAACAAGAGCTCGGGGCAAAGACAAAAGAAGAGTTACTGGAAATGATCCATGCATAAGTGCTAGGAGAACGAAAGCAGAAACGATGCAAAAAATATGATAAAGCAAGGAAATGTCTAAATAGCTGTAAAAAGCAGGACATTTCCTTTTTGTATTTTGGGAATAGTTTTACAAGCGTATGAAACACCTGATCTAGAAAAATGGTATTTACAGGGTAAGGGAAGTCAGACCGGCGCGGTTGGTGATGTGTACATTTCCGCGAGAAAGTTCGACATATCCTTCGGAGGAGAAATATTTGAGCATCCGGGTGACGACTTCTCTGGCGCTGCCGACGAAGCGTGCAATCTGCTCGTGAGTCATGTGGATCGTGTCGGATTGTTCGTTGGCGGATTCCTCCAAAAGAAAGAGGGCAAGCCGTTTATCAAAACTCATGAAAAGCACCTGCTGCATTGCCCACATGACGTCGGAGAAACTTTCAGATGCCAGCTTGTAGGCGAAGGCTTCCACATAAATATTTTCCTGCATGATCTGTGAAAAGGCACAGGAATTTGTCTGAAGAAATTCACAGTCGGAAACGGCATCGATATGGACATCGAATGTGATTGACTGAAGAACGCAGGAAGCTGATAGAATACAGATGTCTCCGTCATACAGCCGATAAAGAGTAATTTCCCGCCCATCTTCTGAGAGGATATATACCCGGACAGAGCCTTTTTTAATGAGAAGGACACCGACACAGTCTAAGTCAGCACTGTGGATAGAATCTCCTCTTTCATAGGAGACAGCAGTCGTTCCTCCAATTAGAATATCTTTTTGATGAGGGGATAGTTTGTCCCAGAAAGTAAAATGTGATTTTAAAAGTTGAATATCGTGTTCTGTCATTTGTGTCACGCTCCTTTGCATAGTGGTATTGTACTATGAGATCGAAAAAAGGGCAAATGATTTTGCGGGAAAACTAATAAACAGAAAAATTTCTCATATATTTGATAGTACGGACAGAGCGAAAGGTTCGCTTTGCATCGAAATTTGAAATATGGGAGGAGTTATGCTAGAGAAAATAGGACAAATCAACAGTGTGGTAAATGTTCGTATGGGGGAGGGGGATGCTGGTTATTTTCCTTGGCGTCGGAATGCTTTTTACACTGCGAACCGGTTTCTTTCAGTTTAAGGGTTGGAAAGTCTGGATGGGGGATACACTTGGTGCATTGTTTCGTGACCGGAGAGTCAGAAAGGCGCAGGATCATCAGTCTATTTCACAATTTCAATCGTTTTGTACGGCGTTAGCAGCAACGCTTGGCACGGGGAATATTACCGGAGTTGCCACAGCAATTGTGACCGGAGGCCCGGGAGCGGTCTTCTGGATGTGGGTGTCTGCGTTCCTCGGGATGATGACAATCTATGCAGAAAATGTGCTCGGGATCAAATATCGTTACAAAAACTCCGAAGGTGCATGGGTTGGGGGTGCGATGGTCTATATGGAGCGGGGACTGGGGGCGAAGTGGCTTGCGGGTTTCTTTTCTATATTTTGTCTTTGCGCCTCTTTTGGAATGGGAAATATGACACAGGCTAATGCGATTGCAAAAGGGCTGGAAGCTACATTGAAAATTTCGGAGCAATTTACAGGAATGGCATTAATGGTACTTGTGGCTGTTGTGATTCTCGGTGGTGTTCAGAGAGTCGCGATGGTAGCAGAAAAAATCGTTCCGTTTATGGCGGCATTCTATATTCTGGGAGGTCTTCTTGTCATTGTGATACATTATGAGAGAATTCCGGAAACATTTTTATGGATTTTCGGAGAAGCATTTGGGCTGCGTGCAGTTGGAGGCGGAGTTGCTGGATATGGTGTGAAGATGGCGATGAAAATGGGTATTTCCCGCGGTGTTTTTTCCAATGAGGCCGGACTTGGATCTTCGGTGATGGCACATGCGGCTTCTGACGTAAGCTGTCCGCAGATTCAGGGTATGTGGGGAATGGCAGAAGTGTTCATAGATACGATTGTTGTCTGTACAATCACAGCACTTGTAATACTGACTTCAGGCGTATATGATCCACAGAGATGCATTTCAAACATTGCAGATGGAGTCGAAAACATTGACGGCACGACGTTGACGGGAAATGCCTTTGCAACAGTATTTCCAAATGGGGACAAATTTCTTGCTATCTCCATTGCGCTGTTTGCGTTTGCGACCATCATCGGCTGGGCATATTTTGGAGAGCGGACAGCAGCATATCTTTTTGGAGAACATGCAGTTTTTCCATATAAACTGATCTACATATTGCTTCTTCTGCCGGGAGCTGTTCTTGCACCGAAGCTTGTTTGGGAACTGTCTGATACTTTTAACGGGTTGATGGCAATTCCGAACTTGACAGCGTTGATCCTTCTGCATGGAGAGGTCATTCGCATGGCAAAGGAGTATAAAAGAAATCGAAAATAGCTGTAAAGCAAACACAAGAGTATAGCCGTGCCAAGAAGATAAATTTCATAAAATCTTAATAAATCATATCGCCTATCTTAAAGTTCTTTTTGTATAATAAAGTTAGTTCAAAAGAAAGTAATCAATAAGATAAATGGAAGGAATGATTTGTATGAGAAGACAAAGAAAAGGATTTTTAACATGGATAGCTTCTTTGATCCCGGGAGCGGGAGAGCTTTATATGGGATTTGAGAAGCAGGGAGTCAGTCTAATGATTCTATTTTGGGGAAGCGTGGCACTGATTGCAATGCTTGGCATGGGATGGCCGATTTTTTTACTCCCGGTTATATGGTTTTACAGTTTTTTCCATGTGCATAATTTAAAGACAATGAACCCGGAAGAATTTTACATGGTAGAAGACAGATATTTACTTCACATGGATGAACTGGCGAAAGAGTTTCGAAGCGATAAAAAAGGATTTTTCCAGTCTTACCGTTCTATCATTACAATTCTGATCATTCTGATCGGTGCAACCTTGCTGTGGGATGGAATTTCCTCGCTGATTTATGTCATTTTGCCGGGATTTATGTATGATGTTCTTTGGAATATTGGAAATGTATTGACAAAGGGAGTGGCAGGAGCAGCAATCATTGCAGTCGGAATTTACTTTTTCCGTTGTACAAGAAAAGAAGAAGATCAGTTCCGACAGGAGAAGATGACAAGAAATCAGGAAGAGGCACAGAATTCTGCGGCGAGAGAGTTTATGGCAGGTACTTTTGGAGCAGCCATGAATGAAACAGAAAAAGGGGAAATGTCTTTTTCGGGGAATCCGATGACCGGAGAGCAGGATTTTACGAAAAATGAGGTGCCAGTGCCACAGCCTCTTTTAGGAAACCTGCCGATAGAGGAGAAGGAAGCTGAAGAGAAGGAAGAATCTCCGAAAGATTGTGCATCTGAGCAAGTGGAAAAGTAAATACGATAAAAAACAAACAAAAACTTCAGCAAAGAACCAATTTGAATCTGTCGAATCTTAGAAGAAGGACAGGGCAAAAGAGTTCTTGCTGAAGTTTTTTTGTTGCATCAGAGATATTTTTGAAATGAAATTAAATAATCTTCGTTGTCCATTTTGTGCAGTCCCAAACTTCATTTACCACATCCTGATAGAAGTCAGGCTCATGACAGATCAGAAGAATGCTGCCGTTGTATTCTTGAAGAGCTCGTTTCAACTCTGCCTTGGCATCCACGTCAAGGTGATTGGTCGGCTCGTCCAAAAGTAAAATATTTGTCTCTCGGTTGATCAGTTTGCACAGACGTACTTTTGCCTGTTCTCCACCGCTTAACACACGAACCTGACTTTCAATGTGTTTTGTCGTCAAACCACATTTGGCTAGTGCGGAACGGACCTCATACTGGGTGAAAGATGGAAATTCACTCCAGATTTCTTCAATACAGGTCGTTTTATTGTCTGGTGCAGATTCCTGCTCAAAATAACCGATCATAAGATTTTCCCCAAGTTCCACAGAACCTTTCAGAGGATGGATCAGGCCAAGAATGCTTTTTAACAGAGTGGTCTTTCCAATTCCATTGGCGCCGACGAGCGCAATTTTGTGACCGCGCTCCATAGAAAGGGAGAGTGGTTTGGAAAGAGGTTCGTCATATCCGATCACGAGATCTTTCGTTTCGAAAATGTATTTTCCAGGAGTGCGTCCGACTTTGAAGCGAAATTCCGGTTTCGGTTTTTCGGCAGCAAGCTCAATGATATCCATCTTATCCAGTTTTTTCTGGCGGGACATCGCCATGTTTCTTGTGGAAACTCTTGCTTTGTTGCGGGCAACAAAGTCTTTTAGTTCGCTGATTTCTTGCTGCTGACGGCGGTAAGCAGCTTCCAGCTGAGATTTTTTGACTGCGTAGACTTCCTGAAAATGATCATAGTCACCGACATAACGATTTAATTCCTGATTTTCCATATGGTAAATGATGTTGACTACTTCGTTTAAAAATGGAATATCATGGGAAATTAAGATAAAAGCATTTTCATAGTCAAGTAAGTAGCGCTTAAGCCACACAATGTGTTCCTCGTCCAGATAGTTTGTTGGCTCGTCGAGAAGCAGGATATCTGGTTTCTCTAAAAGCAGCTTGGCAAGGAGTACTTTTGTGCGCTGTCCTCCGCTTAAATCTGTGACATCTCGCTCCAGACCGATATCAAGTAATCCGAGTGCGCGGGCAACTTCTTCTACTTTAGAGTCAATGATATAAAAGTCCTGAAGTGTCAGGGTATCCTGGATTGTTCCCAGCTCCTCCATCAGCGCTTCCATTTCTTCTGGATCTGCATCGCCGAGAGAGTCGCAGATTTGATTCATTTTCTCCTCCAGTGCAAAGAGATACTGGAATGCCGACTTTAAGACATCACGGATCGTCTGGCCTTTTTCCAGAACTGTATGTTGATCCAGATATCCAGTACGTACATTTTTCGCCCACTCAATCTTTCCTTCATCTGGCTGTAATTTTCCGGTTACAATATTCATAAAAGTGGATTTTCCTTCTCCGTTTGCACCGACAAGTCCGATATGCTCACCTTTTAACAGTCGGAAAGAAACATCTTCAAAAATCGCACGGTCCCCGAAGCCGTGAGATAAATGTTCTACATTTAAAATACTCATAAAATAGCTCCTTAATTCTTTTGTTCTTTTGTCAGTTAGATATCATTGTACAGGATAAAATATTTTTTGTCATTAAGAAAGTAAAGAATTCTTAGGATTATAAGAAAAGTTGGAGATTTTAGAAAAGAACCGTATGTATGTCAGCATCGGAGAGGTTTCCAAACACAGAAAGCCGCCTCTCCGACTTCGGTACAGTGATGCAGCAGGGGAGGCGGCTGAAAAAAATTAGTGCATTGTCGGTTGGGTCAGAATGGATTTGACATGATTTACTTCTTGTTCCGTTGCCTTTGCAGCAGGGACATAGTAACTTTTCTGGCGTGCGACTTCATACAGTTTCTCCTGTGACATTTCACAAGAATTTCGGATCTGTTTCAGACATTGTTTTAATTCTTTATTCTCTGTCTGTGGAATCATTTCTCCAAACATTTTTAATTCTCCGTTGATACCTACCAGTGCATCTGCGACCATTGTTTTTTCGTTCATTTTGATGTCCTCCTTATAAAAATCTCATCAGTTCCTGTTTGTTTTTCATTGCACTGTCTGCAGCATCCTGGAACAATTTTTTGATTTCGGGATCGGTTGTCTGAGAAGCATAATCTGTCATTTTGCAGTGTGTTGTGTCATATCCTCCGATCAAATGACGGAGATTTTGTAAATCTAAGATAGAAATATCAGCCATTGTTAAGCCCTCCTCAAGTTTTTCATATTACGTTTCCCTGTCTAGTATGGCAGAAAGACAGAAGATTATACATCTTGGAAAAGAAGTTAAAAATATCTGTCATTGTGTTTGCAAATTGAAAAAATGTGCTATAATGTATGGTAAATGGAAGTAGAAGATGTATTTTTTAACAGAAGTCTTTACTTTTTTGCTAGAAGATGATAGAATACAAAGGCATTTAAGTAAGACAGACAATCGCAGCTGCAATCACCGAAAGGTGGCAGGTGAGGAAAGTCCGGGCTTCACAGGGCAGGATGCCGGATAACGTCCGGTGG